>JGI12316J14372_10000131_pt1 | contig 192550 bp, 198 predicted proteins | sample MarCyaLeptolynsp_FD_14372 | JGI IMG/M metagenome (IMG submission 14372)
GAGTTCGTCCTGCGTCATGCCGCGAAATTCACGCCATTGCCGTAAGAAAAATTGTTCTTCGACCTGTTCCATACGGGCACGATAACCAGTTGCGTTAATCAGATTGACGAAGCAACGGACGGGGCCGTTGAGTTCGCAATGTGGAAAACGAATCCTGAAAAAACTCAATAGTTCGTGTTACGCAGCTACGCCGAGCGAGGTGGGCTCGATTGCATCTAACGATAACATGCAGGTGAGAATTGTATGACATCCAAGAAAGATGACGACGCTGCCGTCGACAGCAAGGGCCTTGAGCGTGCCGAGGGGCTTTACCAGCAGATTGCCGACCTTCTCCTCGCGGAGATCGAGGAGTTTGACAAAATTCCCTTCGGCGATCTGCCCAATATTGAGCAAAGCCGGACCAGGATCCGCATCAAGAATCTGGCGCAAAAGGTGGTATTCGAGGCGATACGCATCGTCCATGACGAGGGTGCGCCAAGCGTCGCCGCTGTTGTCAAAAGCGTAAACGTCAAAACCGACGCGATCGCAATATCGCTGCACGGCGCGCCGGGCCAGCGCGATCGTCATGTGCTCGCCGACGCCGCCGGGCGCGAGGTCACGCTCGTTATCACTGACGCTGCGAAGTATTTCGACGGGCCGGACGATGACGGCGAGGACGAAACGTCGACTAACGAAACGGATCCAGGCAGCGGAGATCCGACAAGCGATGGCGAGGCGGGCTCATGACAGAGAGACGTTTTCGCAATTGGGAAATCGAGGAAGCGACGAACATGCTTCGAGCCCTCGCGCGCCAAATTGAGCGCGGCAAATTGATTAAGACAATATCGGGTTTTGCCGGCCCGCTGGGGTTCGCGGGCGAGGGCGGCCGCATTCTCTATGCGGATGATCTCGGTATCGCGGACAGTCAGGTTCTGGCGCAGGCGCTGCACAACGCTGAGGCGGCAAATGACCGCCGCGCGAAAGATATCGAACAGTGTATCCGCCAGGCCTACGGGTTGGAGCGCGAAGATATTGAGCGTTTGGTCCAGCCGCTCCTCAATGATGACGTCGGCGACGATGTTGTAGATGCGGAGTCGGGGGAATGAATGCCGTATTCGCAACCAGGCGAGCTTGAGCGCCGCGAGGCGAGAGTAAAAAAGCACGCGCGATACCGTAATGTAATTGGGTGGCTAGGCTTGCGGCGCATCGATCGCGATCCCGCCGACATTTGCCCGAAATGCGACAAAGCAACATTTAATCCGGATACCGACGAAATGGGCGGGCGCTGCGGAAATATGCGGCTGTGATGTCGATATGATCGGGCTTGTGATGGTTTCGCGCAAACGGGGCCGCCTCGATCGCGCTTGAATTTTTGGAACAGCGTTTGGGACTTTAGGAAAGTGGTTGCGTGATGCGTACTGGACCGCGTTATTGTGTTGTGCCGGCGGCGGCTCTTGACGACCCGCGACTGGCGGACATCGACTACAAGACGCTTCTCGTTCTTGGTTTCTATGCGGATAAGCACGGCTGGTGCCATCCCTATCAGCGCGACCTGTGCGAGAGAATGGGCGTCAAGTCGCGCCAGGCTGTTTCAAAGCGAATCGGACGCCTTGTGCAGTTCGGTTATGTTGAGCGGTACGCCCAGGCGAGCAAGAAGGGCGCGCAGATAGCCAACCGATATCGGGTGCGCTTCGACCTCGAAAAGCCGCCCGAAGACAACAGTTGCGGGGGTGAAAAACCCGGCGACGAAATTTCAATGTCAGGGGATAGTGGAGGCGCGCTCTACGACGATTGGCTGTTTGGGACAAAAAATCAAAATGAGTTCGACCCCGCAACCATAACCGTCGACACCGTCGTTCAGGGTGATGCAAACGGCGATAAAACCCCCGCAACCACCCCCGCAACTGACAGTTGCGCCTCCCCGCAATCTGCTGGGGTTGCGCCCCCGCAACTCGATAGCATTGCGCCCCCGCAACTTCATACGGTTGCGCCTGCGCAACTGCAAAGCGTTGCGCCAATAAGGAATCACCCATCAAACGGCCCATCAAACGGCCCATCAAACGCAGCGCGGGCGCGCGCGCGCGAGGGCGACGGGAAAGAATTGGTTTTGGTCGGTGAGGACATCGTCCAATGGGCGTTCGACCAGTTCGTCGAGCTGGCGACCGAATTGAAACTTCCGGTTCCGAAGGCTCTCAACGCTGCACGCAAAAGCGCCATTCGCTGGCGCATCAACGAGCACGGGCCCGAGGGGTGGCGCCTGGCTTTGGAAAAAATCCGAAATTCACCGCTCTGTCGCGGCGACACCGATCTTGATTGGCGGATCGATCTCGACGGGCTGATCGATCCAAAAAAATTTCAACGGTTGATTGAGGGAAGCTATGACCGAAAACGCCGAGACCAAAAGTCACGACACGAACGATCCGAAGGGATCGCGAAAGGCTTCGAAGAATTCGCCGCCGAGCGAGAGTGAGCGAGAGATCGCACACGAGATGGATGCAACGTTAAGCGTTTGCCCTGCAGCGCAAGGGGTCGACACGACGACGTTTGCAAAAATCGCGTTTCGGGAATACGGCGCACAAGAGCCCTACGTCATTAAGGCGGCGTTCGACCGTGTACGGAAAACCGTTCGAGTGCCGCTGCGGTTCTCGCATATCGACGAGGCGTTTGCTTGGGCGGCGAAGAATGCGGAACGGCCAAAGCCGCCGCCTGAAAGAACGCTCCCAAACAAGTCGGATCTTGCGTTTGACGAAGCCCGTTTGATTGTCGCTTGGATTGACGGCAACACGGCGGTTTCGGCGCGCGCCCTGCCGCAGTTCTTTCTTGACCGCGGCCTTAAGGGGACGCTGGGACCAACAGAGCTTGCGCCTTATGTCCGCGGTTGTTCCGATGCTGGCGTTAACAAGGCGGCAAGCTGGATCGCGTGGGCGTGCGAGCTGCCAAAATCCGCGTCACGTGGAAACGAGGTGATTGGCCCGGTTCAAAACATTGTCGGGATGCTGATCAAAAACGATCCCGCTGAGATCAGGCGAATGAGCGATATTTACATGCGCGCGACTGGCAAAGAGTGGCCGGACGCATCATCGCAAACACAAAAAGAAGAGGGGCGCGCGTGAAACGGCATAGTGTTGCGAGGGACTGGGAAACGGATCGTTTGAATGAAGTGCCGTGTACGGACACATCCGCTAAATGGCTAGCGTTGATGACACCTACGGGTAAGGAGGTCGACGCGGCCATTATTCTAGAAAGGCTGTCAGTGCGGGTATATGCGCCGACGATCAAGAAATTTATGAGGCGCGGGCGCAGTCGCAGCAAATTCAAGATTGTCCATACGTTCAAAGCGTTTTTGCCGCGGTATATTTTCGTGGCGCTCGACGATGAGGCCGCCGTTATCCGGGCGCTTTATCGCACGAGCTATGTTCGCGGCGTGCTTGGAGTTGGCGGCAGGCCTTACCTGATCGACACGAAAAAGATTGAGGAAATCAACGACAGCCGTAACGAAACAACAGGCGCGGGCCGTTCGAACGAAAAGCCGATCGTGGCGTCTCGTGCGATAGATCCAGCAAAACCTGTGCGCATCGATGTCGGTCCGTTCACTGGCCATTACGTCCGCGTTCGTGATCTTAACGAGCGCGAGGTAGAAGTTGCGTTGACGTTGTTCGGTCGCGAGGCGGGCTTTCAATGGTTGAGCCTTGACCATGTCTCTCAATTGCCTGTATAGGCGTTCGTGACGGATCGAAGCTACGTTGTGGTGTAATGACGCCACGGGCTTCCCCAGGGGCGGCGCTGAGGCGCAAATCCCCGCGACGAGAGAAAAATGTCCAAAATTCTAACCGTCGCTCACGGACTCTAAAAATCTAATTAAACGGCTTCCCTTGCTTGCAGGGGCCCGCCAGACGCCGCGCTAACTCACATCGGGTTGGCGCGGCGTTTCATTGAAAGGATCTGTCCGTTGCCCGGCGATCTATTCAAGAAACCATCGCTGCAAGAGCGCATCAACACGGTGAAGTCCGTTGTGCGTTTTGACGTTGTGGCGAAGGCGCTGAACCTTTGGCGGGATGGTGCAGCCGCGCCGGATTGTCCTCATTGCCAGGCAAAAGCGGAACTGCAGGCGTGTCACGACGGAAACGGTTACCATTGCGGGGCCTGTCACAGCCGCGGCGACATGATCGATCTTGTTCAGGCCGTCAAGCAGGGGTTTACGGGCGATGCGGTGACGTGGCTTGAGCTGAACTGTGCATCATCCAAAGCCGAGCAACCCGAGCTGGATTTGTGACAGTAGACGGTCGGCGGTCACAGAACTGGCGCGCATCGACGCTGTTGTGTCCAAAAGATCTGCCGCCTGCGGCGTGTGATCTTACGGTTGTTGCGGGCCCGCCGGCGGCGGGCAAGACAACCTGGGCCAACGCAAATGCAGAGCACGTCATCGATCTCGACGTCATTCTGCAACGTTTGACCGGGTTTGAGCGCCGCGGCCCATCGATCTCGTTTCTGCATGCAGCGCTTACCGAGCGCAACGATATGCTAAGAGCGTTGCAACACGAGGTCCGCGTCACTGCCTTTATCGTGACGGCCCCGGACGGCGATGAGCGGGCGCACTGGAAGCGAATGCTCGGCGCGCGACAGATCGTTGTTTGCAATCCAGGCGAACGAGTATGTCGCAACCGGATTGTTGCTGACGACGACAGGGTCGATGTCCGCCGGCGACAGATTGCAGCCCTGCGTCGTTGGTATAAAGAGTTTACGCCCTGCGATGACGACGTATCGATCGGCGACGGCGGCGCTGAATACCAATCGCTTTACGGATCGCAGGCCTGGAAACGACGGCGCGCAGCGCATTTGAAAACCGAACCGCTTTGCCGTCGATGTCTTGCGATTGGAATTGTCAATGACGGGACGCTGACGATGCAAGGGCAAGCACAGCCGAACCGCCGTCGTCACTTCCTCGTCGCTGATCATATCGAGCCGCACCTCGGCGACGCTTACAAGTTTTGGAACGGCGAGCTGCAAACGCTTTGCCCTGATCATCACGACAAAGCGAAGCAGGTCGAGGAGCATCGCGGCTACTCAACAGAGACCGGTGCAGACGGTTGGCCGGTCGACGTGTCCCACCCTGGGAACAGCGCAAAGGGGTAGGGGGGGGCGGATCCTCACAGCGCCCGTTTTCGCTATCGGCACCCCCCAGGTTTTTTACACAAACTTCGAAATCGAATCCAAAAAGCCAAAATCAGGTCAACCAACAATGACGTTTCATTTTGAGACGCCCGAATGGGTGGCCTGGTTGTTCGCGGTTTGGGTAGTGCTTCGTCTGATTGAGACCGGTTTAACCGTCCGAAAGCACTACCTCGAAAGAAAGCGATTGCGGCTGCTGAGTCGCACGGGCCGTGTCGCGCCCGAAGCCGCCGCCATGTTTGACCGCAAAAATCGATGAGAGCGAGCGTCCGATGTCGAACGCAGGTCGAAAATCGAAACAGGCGGATGTCATCCCATATCGGGATAAGAACGACAAAGTCGCCGACAATGAACGCAACGAGCGCATTGCCGCGCGCCATGACCGGATGGCGCAAGAGCGCGCTGCGGCGCTAAAGCCGAAAGGGCTTCCGCACGCAGTTGCGAAGATTTGGGACATCATGGCGCCAGCGGCGTGTCACCCGACCAAAAACAGGGTCGTCGACACCATGTCAGCGCACGCCTTTGCGATGCTCTGCTACGAGGTCGAGCGGTTCCATCGCCATTCGCGCTACCTGATGCGCAAGGGCGAGACATACGAATCCGAAACGCGAAATGGATTTCAGCTCAAAAATCGTCCGGAAGTCGGTCAGCAAAACATCGCCTGGGGCCATGTTTGGCGCGCAATGCTCGAGTTCGGGATGACCCCTAACTCCGCAAAAAACATTCTCAACGATGCACCGCCTGGATTGTTCGACGATGAAGACGAGGACAGCGAAGACGAAGACTTTAGCTGAGATCGACCCCGTCACTTTCTGGGCCGAACAGGTCGTTGATGAGAAAATTATTGCCGGCCCGCACGTGCGCAACGCATGTCGGCGCCACCTTCGCGACTTGGAAAGCGGCGGCGATCGCGGCCTCATTTGGAACATCAACGAGGCTCGCCGCATCATTGATTTGTTTCCGCGACACCTCTGCCTTAATGGCGGAAAATTCGAGGGCAAACCGTTCCATCTACATCCGTCGCAACAGTTTCGCGCCGGCGCTCTTTTTGGGTGGCAGGTCGAAGGCGACGACGGCATAGAGCGTCGCTTCCGGCGGTTCTATGACGAGGAGGGGAAAGGCAACGGGAAATCGCCTTTCTTGGCCGGTCTCGGCTTTGTCGGTCTTTGTTTTGAGAATCGGGCGCGCGCGGAGATCTACGCAGCGGCCGGCAAGAAAGACCAGGCGATGGTCTTGTTCAAAGACGCAGTCGCGATGCGCGACCAGTCCCCTAATCTCACAGAGCGCGTTTCGTGCATCGGGCGCAATCCGGTCAAAGAGCTTAAGTACATCGGTAAGCGCGGCGACGAGCGATTTTTCAAGCCGCTTTCGTCTGACAACAAGCAGTCAGGTATCCGCCCCTTCATGGCGCTGAATGACGAGGTGCATGAGCATAAAAACGGAACGACGGTTGAGATGCTCGAGCGCGGCGTTGCCAAAAGTCCGATCAACTCGCTTATGGCAATGGCGACGAACGCCGGGCACGACCGGTTGTCTTATTGCTTCGAACAGCACACGCATGCAATTCGCGTCGCCGCCGGCGATATAATCGATGATCGAACCTTCGCATTTGTTTGTTCGTTGGACCATGGCGACGACTGGATGAACGACCCCGAATGCTGGGGCAAAGCAAATCCACTACTTGGGGTCACGATCCAACGCTCGGATCTCGAGGCCGCCGTCGCTCAGGCGAAAGCGATCGCCGGCATGCGCAACAACATTGCGCGCCTTCACTTCTGTGAATGGACCGAAGCGCACACCGTATGGATTGAACGCAGCGAGATTGAGGCATGCGAGGATCCTGACTTTGATCTCGCTGAGTTTGAAGGGCGCAAATATTGGGAAGGCCTGGACCTTTCAATGACGCGGGACATGACCGGGCGGGCGCGGTTGTTCGAAGATGGTAAGACTGCAGACGGAAAGCAGTGTTACGCCCTTTGGGTTCACGGCTACATGCCCGGCGACACACTCCAGAAACGAGCAATCGAGGATCAAGCGCCATACACGCAATGGGTCGATGAGGGATTCATAACACCGACGCCTGGCGTAAAGGTAAACTATCAAACTGTCGCCAATGACATCATCGGCGATGCGCGAAGCGGCAATATGGAGTCGCTCGCATTCGATACGTACCTCGCGCAGTTCTTCGTCGATGAGCTCGACGAGGCCGGGGCTGACCTTCCTTTGATCGAACATCCGCAAGGATGGAATCATCGGAAAGGGTCGCCGCTGTTCATGCCGGACTCGATAACGATCTTTGAGCAGCTCGTTATGGAACGGCGGATACGCTTTCACGTAAACCCTGCGTTTCGCGCTGCGATGATGGCGGTCGTCTTTAAGTGGTCGCCAATCGGGTTGCGGAAGTTTGAAAAGTCGACGGCGCAAGCGCGCATCGACTTGGCGATCGCAGCCGCCCAGGCGGTCGGTAACGCGACGGCAAACCATGAAAGTCCGAAAGTTATGACCTTCCCAGAAGATTACGAGCTGCACGCATGATTGGTGAAATTTTTGGCCGACTTTTCGCCTCAGAGGGCAACCGGCGGGATCCGCTCGATAACTTTTGGTACGATCAAATCATCGTCGCGGCGAACGAACAGTTCACGCCCGACGAAGCAATGCAGCTCTCTGCCGTTCAGGACAGCCTTGCGGCGCTTTCAGATCCGGTCGGGACGTTGCCATTGCATATCTTTGAGCGCGACGCAGACGGCGGTCGGAAACGCAATGACAACCACGCGGTTTCGCGAGTGCTTACGGGTCAGGCAAACCGAATTAATAGCGCGTGCGAGTTCCGAAGTTTCATGCAACAGGATCTCGGGTGGAACAAAAACGCGCTTGCCGAAATCATTCTCGATGAACGCGGTGAGATCGAACAGCTAAAACCGATCGCTTGGCGACGGGTCATTGATGTGCAGAGCGACATCGATGGATCCGTTCTTTACCGCTTCACCGACAAAAGGGGGATGACCCGAGTTCTGCGCAATGATGAAGTGTTGCACTTGCGCGCGGCCCCGTTCGACGATGACTGCATTTGCGGAAAGCCGGTGTACAAAACGGGGCGAGCGACGCTGGGGCTCGCGTTGGCCGTTCATCGTTACGGTCGGACTTTCTTCGCAAACTCTGGCAAATCGGGCGGGACGATTGAGTTCCCCGGCGAGTTCAAGGACACCGAACAGAGAAACAAGTTCCTTTCCGCATGGAAGCGAGGTCGAACGGGGCCGAACGCTCACTCTGATCGCGTCATCGAGCATGGCGGCAAGTACACTGTGCATACCGTCAACAACGATGAGGCGCAGTTTCGTGAAACGAAAAATGATGCCTCCAATGCGGTCGGCCGTTTATGGCGCATGCCGCCACACATCATTGGAAACTTAGAGCGCGCAACAAATTCAAATATCGAAGCGCAGTCTATCGAGTTTGTTCAGCATACGTTGTTGCCGTGGTTGATTGTTTGGGAACAGGCGATCGGCCGTGATCTTTTGTTCGACGATCCGTTCTTGTTCGCTGAGTTTGATGTTGGCGGTCTTCTACGCGGTGACCTTAAGTCACGGTATGAGGCCTACGCCAAGGCGCGCCAGTGGGGATGGATGACGGTGAACGAAATTCGCCGCCGCGAGAACCTGGACCCGGTCGATGGCGGAGACGTTCTCTTAACACCGATGAACATGACGGACGATCCAAGCGGTGCGCCACCGAAGGACGCCGCGACAACTGAACCGAAAACCGATGCGCGCGCCGAAGTGCTCGAGGTGTTGCGCGAGAGCGAGGAGAAAAAGGCGGCATGAACCGGGAATTATTTGAACAGTTGTTAGCGAACCGTCTGGCGTCGTTCGATGAAAGTCGGATCCTCCCATTTCTTACAGAAGAATCGGTTAGGAAAGCGGCCGCCGCCGGCACCGCAACGACCCGTGCGGGAGTTGCAGTAATTCCCGTGCGAGGAATTCTAACGCTACACGGAATCGAGACGTTCTTTGGGACTTTCGGCGGTCGCACCACAGTGTTGCGCCGTCGCCTCACCGAAGCGCTTACCGACGATAGCGTCGGCGCCATTGTCCTCGATTTCGACTCGCCCGGCGGCACTGTCGACGGTATTCCCGAACTTGCTGCAGATATCCGCTCGGCCCGCGGCAAGAAACCGATGATCGCCGTTGCCAATACGTTGCTAGCCAGTGCGGCATATTGGTTAGCCTCGCAGTGCGATGAGATCGTTGCTTGCCCGTCATCAGAGGTTGGATCGATCGGCGTGATCGCGCAGCATATGTCATTCGCCCAGGCGTTGGAGAACGAGGGCATTGAACTGAATGTGTTCCGTTCGGCGCCGTTCAAGGCTGAGGGCAATCCGCTCGAAAAGCTCACGCCGGAGGCCGGCGAGAACATCCAGGCAATGGTGCAGAAAATTCACAAGATGTTCGTTGCGGACGTTGCGAAGGGTCGGGGCGTGAAGGGTGCGGACGTTGACGCGAATTTTGGTCAGGGCCGCGTTATGCTGGCAAAGGATGCGGTTGCTGCCGGGTTGGCGGACCGTGTTCAAACAATCGAACAGGTTGTCGGCGGCCTTGTGAAAGGTCGGTCATCACGAGCGCGTCGCCGGCGTTCAAGCCTCGCGTTCCGCTAACAAAGCACCGTCAGTACAGGAATCGCCGCACGCAGCGCTCATCGGGGTCGCTGCGGCGCCTCGCGATTATTTTACCCCGTTGAAACGAAAGGACCATGCAAATGGACATCAAGAAACTGCGCAAGGCGCTCGCAGACAAAAAAGCGGCAGGACTGAAAGCGCTTGAGGAGCTCAACAAGCTGCAAACGAAAGAGACGCTTACCGAAGAAGAAGAATCACGCCTCGCCGCGCTTGAGGCCGAAATCGACGCACTTGAAAAAGAGGTTGAGACGGCTGCCGCGGATCTCGAAGCGGCTGAGAAAAAGCTGAAGCGTCAAAAACTCTTTGCGCCAGCGGCGTCGGCTGCGGCGCTGGTCGCTGCGGCGCCATACGGTTCGTCTGTTGCGGCGACGCCTAACCCTGCGGAAACCCATGACTTTGCAAATATCGCGGAGTTTGCCCGCGCCGTTCATGCGGCTGATACCGGGGGGCTGGCGGATGAGCGTCTCAGTTTCCGGGCTGATACGCCGCAAAACCCGCATCAGGAACGGGGCGGGACGTCGGGTGAAGGCCACCTCGTTCCACCGGCTTTCAGTGCGGCGATCTGGGAATTGGTATTTGACGAGCTCGACCTGTTGACGATGGCGGATTCAGAACCGACCGAGTCAAATCACGTCAAGCTCGTGAAAGATGAGACGACGCCCTGGGGCGCCACCGGGATCAAGGCCGGCTACCGAAAAGAGCTCGCGCAAATGATGGCGACGAAACAAGACACCGACGCAATCGGCGTTGATGTACATAATTTGTTTGCGTTCGTCGAAGCGACAGACGAGCTCTTGGCGGATGCGCCGCGTCTCGCTGCGCGCCTTACGCGCCGCGCCGCACAGGCTATCCGATGGCGTGCGTCTGAATCGATGATGCGCGGTACGGGTGTTGGCGAATTGGAGGGCTTCCTCAATTCCGATGCACTTGTCACCGTCGCGAAAGAAAGCGGTCAGGCGGCCGCGACCTTCAATGCGAACAACGCCGCCAAGATGTTTTCGCGGATGCTCGGCAATTCGATTGGTCGCGCAAGCTGGATGATCAACTCGGACGTATTGCCTCAACTACTTACAATGACGCTTGGCGATCAGCCGATTTGGACGCCGCCCGCCAGCGGATTTGTAAATGCTCCGGGTGGTTTCTTGCTTGGTCGGCCGGTTATTCCGACCGAACATGCGGACACGCTTGGCACAGTTGGCGACGTTCAATTCGTCGATATGCTCGGTTACTACCATACGCTGCGGCAAGCGATTGAGTTTGCGCAATCGATGCATCTTTACTTCGATCGCGGCGCCCAGGCGTTCCGTTGGACGTTCCGCCATGGCGGCCGTCCTTATCTCTCAGCGCCGGTGCAGCCGCATAAAGGCAGCGCCACGAAATCGCACTTCGTCGTTCTCGCGACGCGCTCGTAACCGCGGCTCGGCCTCACGGCCGGACGTCACCTGGTCCCGCTTAGTGCGGGGCCGCTTTATTTTTGGAATATGGAGACAATGAAATGAACACGAACCTTCGACCTTCCGAAGTCGCATCAATCGTCGGCGTTTTAGACCCGGAGTCCATTGCGGCGGGTACCGTTGAGACGCCCTGGATCGATGCGAAAAATGCATCCTGGTTTATGGCGATTATTCAAACAGGCGTTTTGGGCGCGGCTTCGCCGGCGGCGACCATCGATGCGAAAATCGAACAGGCGCAGGATGGGAGTGGCACCGGTGCAAAAGACGTCACCGGCAAAGCGATCACGCAGCTTGTCAAAGCAACCGGTGATGACAAACAAGCCATCATCCAGATCAACCAGGATGATCTCGACAAAGAGGTGATCGGATCGAGCCCGGTCGCTGCATTCACGCACTTCCGACTCTCTCTGACCGTGGCAAATCAGGCGAGCCTCGCGTCCGCCCTCGTCATGGCTTTTGGCCCGAAAGAGTATCCGGCGTCTGATTTCGACCTTGCGTCTGTCGCTGAAATCGTCGGCTAAAACAGGAAAGTTCAATGAGTCTTCGGATTGTAACGCAGCCCGCGAGCGAGCCCGTCACGCTTGAAGAGGCGAAGGCGCATTTAAACGTCACGCATGCTGACGAAGACTCATTGATCACTACGCTGATCGAAGCCGCCCGCGGCCGCGTTGAAGCGTTGTTGCAGCGGGCGATCATGTCGCAGACCTGGGAAATTGCTGTTGATTGCTTTCCGAGCTGGTTTTCGCTGCCGCTGGGAAAGGTCACGGCGCTTGACAGTTTCACTTATGTCGACGCCGCGGGGGCGACGCAAACGGTTGCATCAAGCGTTTACGAAAGTGACTTTGATGATCAACCCGCACGTGTTCGCCTCGCGGACGGTCAGAATTGGCCTGACGAGGGCGATGTCATTAACGCCGTTCGGTTGCGATACACCGTCGGTGAGGGCGACGCGGCGGATGTCCCCGCAGCAATTAAGCAAGGCATATTGTTGGTAGTGGGCTCGCTATACCGCGACAGAGAGAGCCAAGTGGCAAACATCACCCTCAACGAAAACCCGACCCTCAAAGCGTTGTTGTTTCCGCATATCGTGCATGGGACGTAGGCGATGACCGTTCCGGCTGGACGATTTAAGGATCGTATCACGTTCCAACGGCGGGCGACCGCATCCGGACTTTACCAGGCGGACGGCCAGTCTTGGTCGGATGTTGCAACGGATGTTGCCGCGTGGATCAAACCACTCTCAGGTAAAGAGGAGCTCATCGCTGAACGATTGCAGGGCGTTCACGCCGCTGTAATAACCGTGCGTGATGAGGCTGCGCTCGCGAGCATTTCGACTGCTTGGCGCATCCTGGATACGAGAACGTCCGACGTTTTCGATATCAAACATATCGCGAAGAATGATTTTCATGATCGTTTTCTGACGATCACATGCGAAGCCGGCGCCGGCGACGATGCGGGCTAATGGTTCAACGCGTCATCATCCCCAGCCAGTGGGCGCGGCAACGGCGTGGCTTCCGGATCTTAAAGGGTGTTGTGTCGTTGTCGTGGCTGGCGGGCCAAGCGTCCGTTCCGCGCGATTGAAAGACTATTGGCACAAGGCGGTATTCGTCACCGTGAACAATGCGGCGTTTCTCGCGCCGTTCGCGGTGATGGCCTATGGCTGCGACGCACGATGGTGGCGGTACGTCGACTTGTTGCCGGAATTCAACGGTGTTCGCGTTTCCCAGGACGAGGAATTTCGAACAGGCAACACTGGGGTTCGATACATCAAAAGCGTTCGGCGTGAGCGGTTTGAAGATCAATTTCAGCACGACAAGTCGCGAATAATCTGGGCGGGCAACGGCGGGACGCAAGTGTTGAACCTGATCGCCCATGCAGGTCCGCCGGCGAAGATCTGTCTAGTCGGCTACGATATGCATCTTAGGTCTGGCAAAAACTGGCACCGTGATCATCCTTGGCGGATACCCGCTCTGGCCGCGAACGTGGAGCGTCACCGCCGCGTGACGGATGCGATCGCGAAAGATCTGCAGGGCTTGGGGATTGACGTTGTCAATTGCTCGCCTGGCTCGGCACTTACGAGCTATCGCTTTTCGACTCTCAAGCAGGAATTGTAAGTTTTGACGTTCGTTCACGAGAAAGCACATGTCGACGATAGCGTCGTGCTCGGCGAAGGGACACGCGTCTGGCAATTTGCATCAATCACGCGCGGCACGGTTATGGGCCGCAACTGTTCTGTGTCGCCGGGCGCTATGCTGGACGGTTCGGAGTACGGTGACAACGTGATCATTTCCGCCGGTGTTGCCGCCGGCGCGGGGTTTCTAGTCGCTGACGACGTTTTCATTGGACCCAATGTAACGCTTTGCAATGACCTTTGGCCGTATGCGGATAAAGATGGTTACGACGACGACGCGCTGCGGGACCGCAACAACAATTTCGCGGTTATCGTTCACAAAGGTGCAGCGATTGGCGCGGGTGCAATCATCTTACCAGGCGTCGTGATTGGTCAGCGCGCGGTCATCGGTGCGGGGTGCGTCGTCGGGCGATCCGTCAATGACGATGTTGTCTTTAATGGGCGAACGTCCGGTCGCGTTCCGCCGGACTGGAAAGAAAAACGAATGCGGTTCTGCGCAAGGTTTCGTCCATGATTACCGTCGCAACGTTGTTATGGGATGCGAACGACCAATCGTTCCCGTTCTCGCGGATGTACGATGAGGCGTGGGTTGAAAAGCTCTATAACGGCGTTGCCCGCAATCTGTCTGCACCGTTCAAGTTTGTTTGTTACTCCGAGCGCCCGCGCTCGTTTCATGCGCCGATCGATGTTCGGCAGATGCAAAATCAAACACCAGGCTATGGCGATTGCATTCAACCATACGAGTTGAATGCGCCGATGATTTTGATGGGCCTCGACACGGTTATCACGGGGAACATCGACCATTTGGCGGATTACTGCATGAGGGCGTCGCTAATCGCGTTGCCGCGAGATCCGTACAAGCCGCAGCAAGCGTGCAACGGCGTTGCGCTAGTGCCCGGCGGTAATGGATGCGTCTGGTCAAACTGGGCTGGTGAAAACGATATGGATTGGATGCGCGCGCATCCGCACGCCTTCATTGACGATCTCTTTCCTGGACATGTGGTCAGCTACAAGGGTGAAGCGGAAGCGGCAGGCCTACGCGACGCCCGGATCGTTTACTTCCACGGATTGAAAAAACCGCATGAGCTTCCGCATGTGGCATGGATCTCGGAACACTGGAAATGACCGCCTGCAGCGCAGCGCCTGTAGGTGCGGTTTCATCGCTTCCAGATTGGGGCCGTGTTGTAATTGTCGGTGGCGGGCCAAGCGTGCGTGCCCAGGTCGAACAATGGAATCCGTGGTCCGCGCAATCATGGTCTGTGATCGCCATCAACGAGGCATGGCGACTGTTGCCTGTTGAACGCATCGACATGCTTTACGCCTGTGATGTTGAATGGTGGCGCGTGAATGATGGCGCGCAATTTTTGAAAGCAGCATGCTGCATCAAGGCGTCACAAGACGAACGCGCATGTAAACAATGGCCTGATATCGATCGGGTCTGGATGCAAGATCCGCAGCGGTTTGTTTTTGGAGAGAAGGGCGAAATCGGCGGCGGCGGCAATAGCGGCTTTCAAGCGCTCAACCTGGCTGTCAGCATGGGTGCGACCGAAATCGCGCTCGTCGGTTTCGACTACACGATTGACAGGGGAACGCACTGGCATGGCGATCACGTCGCACCGCTTTGGAATCCCTTTCGCGACACGTGTCGCAAATGGGTCGAGGACATGACGAAGGCCGCGCCCCAAATTGCCGCCGCCGGCGTGACTGTCTGGAATTGCTCGCCAGAGTCAGCGCTGACTTGTTTTGAAAAGCGAGACCTTTCGATTGTTGCAACCGATTGAGTCCTTTGTGGAGGCCACGCCATGCGAGTGCGATTTTTAGACGACTTCAATTTCATACCGCCGGAAAACCGACAAACATCGGTTCTTTATAGGGCCGGGCGAACATATTCCGGCGTCCGCAAGATCGCGGTCACAATGGCAAAAGAAAAGGGCGTCTCATTGAAGGTGCTCGGATCTCAGCAAACGGACGACGAAAGGCAAGGCAATGGTGTCGCTGAAAGTCAGGGTCAAGAGACAGGATCGGCTGCGGAAACAAATTCAGACGATCCCGCAGACGGTCAAGAAAAGGCTGGCAAAGGCAATCGACGACAACGCTGACGAGTTTGTTCGCGACGCAAAGCGTGACGTGGGCGTGCGGTCCGGGCGACTTCGCGACAGTATCGTCAAAGACGAGGTCGAGGGGACCGAGGGCCTGGCGGTTGAGGTCGAAACCGGCGTTTTTTATTCGCGCTTTGAGGAGTTCGGAACGGTCAACCGCCCGGCCAATCCATTTTTCTTCGTAAACTTCCGCGCGTTGACCCCGAAGTTCAAGCGCCGCATGGGCCGCGCTATGCGCGAAGGTATCAAAGAAAGTTTGTCGAAAACATGAGTGTTGATCAGTCCGCAGTCCAGGACGGTTTAGGCGCCGCCATAGAGACCGCTGCGGGCGCGTCGCCAGCGACCGAGCTCGCAAATCTGACGCGCGTAATGGGCGCGACCGACCGCGATGCGACTTACCCCTATGTGACTATCGGAGAATGCGAAGTGAACGCCGGCGGCACCGATTGCGCCGATACCGCTACGTTGATTTTTCCGATGCACATCTGGACCAAAGAAAAAGGCTTTACGCAGTGCAAGAAAATTGATGCCGCGCTGATTGATCTCTTTGACGACACGCCATTTGCGGTAACCGGTCACACAGTTACAGGATGCTTTCACCGACGATCGCGATTCATGCGCGATCCGCAGCGCGGCATTCGTCATGGAATTACTGAACTGTTGATCCAGGTTGAAAAAACCTGACACAGCACAAGCCGTCTTAGAGCCAATTCACGACTAGCTGCAGCACCGTTCCGGCGCGCGCAGTCGCCCCACTGATCCATCTCCAACATCGCAGAGCACGCGTCCATCGCGTGGCGTTTCGCATTTCTTGCGACGCGCCTGCGATGAGCCGGCGTGCGCCCTGACACGCGTCGGAATGACGTGTGCGGACGAAATCAATCCCGCCATAACAAAGGAGATTACATCATGGCGCCACCTACCACCTTCGTCGGCGCGAAGGTTCTCATCAAAGTCGGCGACGGTGCGTCGCCGGAAGTATTTGCGCATCCGTGCTTGATTAATTCTACGCGGTCTGTGGAAGGCGCGGCGACGACTGTCGACAGCGTTATTCCGGATTGCAACGATCAATCACTGCCGGCCTGGATAACGCGGGACAAGGACAGTCTTTCCTACACCGTCAGTGGCGAAGGGGTCGTTCACGCGGACGATATTGAGTCCTACGTCAATTGGCTCAAGCAGACAGCGCCTAAAAACTGTCAGATTGAGATCAATAACGGCGGAACCGGGCAAACGTTATCGGGGTCGTTCCACCTTACCGCGTTTAGTGTCAACGCTGAGCGTGAAAACCGGGCAACCGTTTCGATCACGCTGCTTTCGACCGGCGAAGTAACGAACGCTGCAAACTCGTAATGAGTCGGCGAGGAACCGTAGAGCTCCAATTCGCGGACGGGACGCACTTGTTCCGTCTGCGGATCGGCGAGCTTATTGAGCTACAGGAAAAATGCGACGCGGGCCCGGCCCATATTTTGATGCGGCTGTCGTCGCAGGCGTGGCATGTCAATGACGTAAAGGAAACGCTGCGGCTTGGACTCATTGGCGGCGGCAAAACCGCAGCGCAAGCGCACGCCCTTATTCAACGATATGTCGTCGGCCCGACCGACGACCCGGTGCCCTTGGCGCCGCTTGTCTTAACGGCGGAGCTCGTATTGTCCGCGGCGCTTTACGGCGTGGAGGATGAAAACGCCCCAAAGTCGGATCCGGCGACGGACGAGATCCCCTCGAGCGAGGAAAGCTCCGATGGGGAGACTGGTACGGCGCCGGCGCCGCCATCGGCATGACCCCCGATGCGGTCGACGGCTGTTCGCTTTGGCAATTTGGACACGCTGTCGACGGCGTCATCACCGCAAAGAATGGCGGGCAAGCGCCCGTTTCACCGCCGACGTTTGAAGAATTCGATCAGGCGGTCCTCGAAGATTTGATGAGGTCTTAAAGCCATGGTGCAGGAAACCGAAGTTCTGGTCACGGAACTGCGCGCGGACATCAAAAAATATGAGGCGGCGCTTCGCAAACAGGTGAACGCAACGAATAAGGCGGCGCGAGATACAGAGCGTCGATTCAACCGCCTTAGCAAAAAAGTGGAACGCGACAGCAACAACATCGCGCGCAGCATCAGTCGCGGTTTTTCTGGCGCGCAAAAAGCGGCGATCGGTCTGTTCGGCGTTTTGAGCGTCGGATCCGGCCTTCGGCTTCTGGATAGCGTGTCACGCCAGTCGATCAGCGCCGGCGACGACCTGGCGAAAATGGCGGCGGCGGTTGATATTTCAGTTGAGAGATTGGACGCATTGCGTTTCGCGGCACAACGGTCCGGGGGCACGATTTCCGGTCTCGACACTGGCATTCTAAAGTTCACAAAATCAATCGGTGAAGCGCGCGCGAATACCGGCGCGCTTTTTACGCTTTTGGATCGCATCGATCCCGGCGTGCTGAACGAGTTGCAAAATGCGTCGAGCACCGAACAAGCGCTCGACATTTTGTTTGAGCGGCTGAAAAACAGCGAGGATGCATTCGAAAGGAACGCGATCGCATCCGCAGCGTTTGGACGAACCGCTGGTAAGGCCTTCGCAAAGCTATCACTGGAAGTCGATGGCTTGCTTTCCGACTTTCAAAAACTCGGTGGCGGGATCGGCACTGAGCTCGCGAAGGAAGCGGAGGAAGCCGAGGACCGCCTAACGGATCTAGATGTTGTTCTGAAAAACCGTCTCAATGTTACTGTCCTTGAAAATATCGAAGGCTTCATACAGTTCAAAACACTGATGAACGATATTGCGACGGGCGCGGTCGGTTTCGCCGCGAATGTCGGCAACGCGGCGAACGCGCTAGATCGTTTCTTTGATCGGCTGCCCGGCGCGACCATCCGCGATGAGTCGCAGGTCGATGATTTGCTCGTGCGTCGCGAGCGACTATTGATGAAAATCGATGAACAGCTCGCGCGTATCGGTGAAGCGCGTCAGCGGATCGAAGACAGCACAGGCCTCGGTTCAAATTTCTTAGATTCGATCGACGAAAGCGGCATTGAAAAACGCCGCAATACCCTGCGCGAACTTTCATTAGAGTTGCTCAAAGTCAACAAGGCGATTGATGAGGGGCGCCGCCGCGACGCGCGCGCTGCGGTCGCTCAAGCTGATGCGTCTGGCGGGGCGCCTGTCGGCGGCGGTTTTGTAGATCCGCGACGGCTTGAGGAAACCGAAAAGCTGATCGCGGACATCGAAAGCGCTTGGCGCGACGCGTTCGAAACAGAGGCGGAAGGTATTGAGCGGACCAGGCGTGAGCGCATTGAAGCGCTACAAGAAAGTGTGGCGGGCGAGCAAGAGCGCGCACGAGCGATCAAGCAAATCAATGAAACCGCCGATGAACAACTCCGCATCATTCGCGAAAATCAAGCGCAAGAGGAACGAGACTTTGTTGATGCGTTGGTCGATCAACGTGATCGTGCAACAGGCCGAATTATTGCGGCAACGGTCCGCGAGTTTGATGCACGCGAACGACAGATCAACGAAGAAATCCAAAACGAAGAACGCCGCAATACCGCTCTGCAGGCCCTCGTCGAGGAGCGCGCAGCGTTTGAAGCTTTTGAGCGCGCTAACCTTCCTGGATCTGGATTGACGGATTTTGAGGAACAGATCCGGGAGATCGCGACTTTCGAAGCCGAAAAAATGGCGGTGATCAAAGACGCATTTGACGCACAGTTGATCACACTGGCGGAATTCGAGGCGCGGCGTCGGAACATCATTGAGGAGAGCGAATCCGAAATCACAGCGTTCCGAAAGGCAATGTTAGCGACACAATTGTCGGACGCGTCGGGAACATTCGGTGCGCTTGCCGGTATCGTCAAAGACTTCGCCGGCGAGACGTCGTCAACGTATCAGGCCTTGTTTGCGGTGCAAAAGGCCTTTGCGGTGTCGTCTGCCATCGTGTCGACGTCGAATGCGGTGACGAAGGCGCTTGAAAGCGCGCCGCCGCCGATCAATTTCGTCAACGCTGCATTAGTCGCTGCGGCTGGCGCCGCCGAGGTGGCGACAATCGCGAGCCAGGGCTTCCGTCAGGGTGGACGCATTGTCGGTCCAGGCGGGCCAACGGACGATGCTATTCCGGCCTTGGTTGATGGTCGACGCCCGATTGCTGTTTCCAATGGCGAATTTATCGTCAATGCGGAAGCAACAAGTCGGAACCTGGCGCTGTTAAAGGCAATCAATGCGGGTCGCGGCTTTCAGGGCGGCGGGCTCGCCGGCTTGGGCGCACCGCAAATCGCACCGCCGCGGTTGAATGCGGCCGCTCCAATGCGCCCCCCAATTGTCAACGTTCCTGAAACATCGGTTCCCGTCACAGTGAATAATTTTATTGATCCGGTGCAGGTCGTTAACGCGGCGCTTTCCACGCGGTCAGGCCAAAAAGCGGTTCTGAACGTAATCCAGCGCAATCGATCGACGGTGAACGCCGATTTGGGGGCGGGCGGCCGTGTCTCTTGAAACGAATGCGATTCTTTTCGACCATCCGATTTATCCGTATGCGCCTTTCACAGTCGCCCTCGATTACCTGACGCAGATCGTTCGGTCCGAAAACGGATTTGAACAACGTCGCGCGCGTCGCGAGCGTCCCCGAAAGACGTTGACGTTGCCGGTGCGCGCCGGCGGCGCTTGCTATCGGTCGCTGTTGCGTGAGTTGCATATCAATCAACGTGCGCCCTTCGCGGTTCCGGATCTTTCGCGGCGCATTGCATCGATCTCGACAATGCCGGCGGCGTCAACGCAGATCACCGTTGCGTCGGTTCCCGTCTGGCTCGCCGGATCGGAAACGGTGATCCTGATTGACAAGTCGAGGGTCGAAACGCGAACGGTCAGTAGCATCGGGTCCGGCGGCGTTATTACGTTCAACGAGGTCAATTCGACTGAATGGCCGATCGGTACAAAAATCGCGCCGGCGCTGTCTTGTCGGTTTAACCAAAGCGCTCAGGCGCGTCGCTCGCGTAACGACTTTGCCGAGCTCACAAGTCTAACGTTTGATGTTGTTCCGATGTTTGAGCGATATGACGAGCCGGCTGCGGCTTCGTCGACATTCAACTCGCGAGAATTGTTCATCACGCCGCCGCGTGACGTGCAGCCGGTCAGCGTCCGACATCTCGGCGAGCTGGAGACAATCGATTTTGGGGCTGGCGCCGTCGCCTTTCGCGAGCCGGTCGACTTCAACACGCTGAGCGATAGCTTTGTCTATGAGGGCTGCAGCCAGTCTGCGTCGGCGGAATTGGTCGACCTCTTTGTTCGCAACCGCGGCCGGCGCACATCGTTTTATGCGCCGACATTCAGCTATGATCTATTGCCGGTGGGATCGTCGTCGGGAACAACACTGACCGTCGCGACTGCGGACGTTGCCGCCAAATATGGCGGGTCGCCCGCGCAGAACGTTTTCAAAAACATCGCGGTTCAATATGCGGACGGCACCTGGCAAGCAATTGCTGTCAGTTCCTTCGCCGAAAATGGATCGAACACAGACCTAACGCTCGGCACAGCGTTGTCGTCATCGGTGTCACCGTCGACAGTCCGCCGGATTTCTTGGCTATTACGCCGGCGCTTTGCGTCGGACCGCCTGCAGTTTGATTGGTTTAACGATCGGGCGACGGTTACGTTGCCACTGCAGTCTTTGGAGGATGTTTGATGACCTTCGAAACGGCGGAAGAAAGCAACGAAGGCGGCGCGCCGGTAGAGCTCTACAAGTTTGTGTACGGCGGCGTTGCGGGATCGTCACCGCCGCCGTCGCAATATCTATTCAATAATGCCGATGAGAACATCACGGATACGGCGGAAGCGTTGACCTATACTCCGCTAGCGATCTCACGCGATAACATCCGCTCTAACGGCACACTTGATCACGCGACCATCACCTTGCAAGTGCCGGAAGCGACTGACCTCGCCGATCTATTTCTTGTATTCCCGCCGCCGCAACCGGTCACGCTGCAGATCAGACAGGGGCATATAGGCGAAACGGATTATCCGGTCGCCTGGACGGGCCGTATCGTCGGCGCAAAGCGCGTCGGCGGTGTCTGCGAATTGTCCGCGCAAGGTGTTGCGACAGCGCTTGCGCGCGCAGGCCTGCGCCGGCGCTACTCTTTGTATTGTCCTTACGTTCTTTATGACCCGGACACCTGCAAAGCGTCGGAAGCGGCCGTTACGCTGACAGGGATTTCATTGACGTCGTTCACCGGCCAGACGCTGACTGTTCCGTCAGGCTGGAACGGATCTGTCGCGGTTACAAAATACAACGGCGGCCGCGTCAAATGGACGAACGAGACAACAGGCCTTGTCGAAACTCGTCGCATTTTGTCCGCGACGACGACGTCGATTCTGATCGCCGGTCTGATCCGCGGCTTAACTGCAGGTGTTTCGCCGGGGCCGTTGACGGTCATTCCCGGTTGCAATCGTCGCGGCGAGGACCAGGACTGCCAGGTCATTCACAACAACATCAACAATTTCGGCGGGTTCGAATATCTGCCGCAAGACAATCCGCACGCGAAAAACAACTTCTATTGAGGGTGTACCATGGCCATTTTTGCAATCCTCGCGGCCGTCGCGGCCGTCGCGACGGCTGTCGTGTCATTCGTTTTGCGACCGAAGGCAAAACGTCAGCAACCGGATGAATTCGCAGAACTGACATCGCCAACATCCGGCGAGGGCCGGCACATTCCGGTCATAATGGGCCGCGCCAAAAGTCAAGCGCCGAACGTGCTCGCATACATGGACAAGAACACGACGGTTGGCGAGGTGAACGCCTGATGCGGGTTTCGCCCGTCTATCGGAAACAGATTGAAGGCCTGACGATCACAATGACCGACGTCGTTGTGGCGGGTCATTGTGCATCTGGCGCGCGGCGTTGGTTTCACGCGCACGGGCTTGATTTTCACGCTTTTATGAATGCCGGGATCAACGCAGTCGAGTTCGTCGAGGCCGGCGACGATCTTGCGCGGCAGGTTGTCGATCGAAAACTAGAGAGAGCCGCGCACCATGGGTAAATCATCCGCGCGTCAGGAAGTCGCTGAGTATCGGATGTCAATCCAGTATGGGATTTGTCAGAACGAAGTCGACGCGATTTATCTGGTTGAGGGGGACGAAAAAACAATTTGGTCGGGGCGCGCTGAGAGTAACCAGGCCCTGATCATTGATAATGTCGATTTGTTCGGCGGGATCAAAAAAGAAGGCGGCGTACAGGGCGTCATCTTTGTGCGCCTCGGCGGCGCGAGTCAAATTCTGACGGACTTCGAGGCCGGCAAGTTCGGTCGCACGCCGGCGACAATGTCAGCGTTTCGCGGCGTTTGTACGCTGTTTTTTACTGAGGCTGAAAATAACGTTGGCGTCAGCGGTTTCTACTGGCGCGCCAATCAACCATTTCTGCCGGAAATTGCAGTCGGCGTCGAATACTATCCGACAAGTCTGCAGGCGGACTATGCGAAAGTGCCGCGGTTTGGAACGTCGTCTTACCCGACTGAAACGCGCGACTTAATCGCGGACGGCAGTCTTGACGGGTCCGGCCGTCGCGGCGCTTCGGTTTCAATCTCCGACGCCATCAATAACGGCTATGGCCTGATTGTTCATGCGGATCCATCAGAGAGCATAAATCTAAAACTGGATCTTGACGGAACCTATACCGCATGGGGGCCATGGGGGCCGCTGACGCCTGCGAATGAAGGATCTTCGGGCGCCGTAACAAACCTGACAGTCATTCCAGACGACAGCGAGGCCGACGCTTTCGTCGTGAATGGGAACGGTGTCTTTGCCGGCGCTGCGGCTGCCGCCGCCGCATGGGTTGATCAAGTTCTGACTGGCTATTCGAAGTATCAGCTAGTCATCATCGACACGCCGCTTGGTGACAATACGGGCGGGCTTTCGATCATTGTCGATGGTGACGAACAAATATTCGACGCCAATCCGGCGCATATGATTTATGAGGCGCTGACAAACAAAGTATGGGGCGCTGGCCTTCCATCAACGAACATCGATGTTGCAAACTTTCAAGCCGTATCGCTGACGTTGTTTCAAGAACGACTCGGGCTGACCGTCAAATGGATCCTTGAAACCTCTATTGAGCAATTCATCAACGAGATCCTTGATCACATTGAGGGCTTGCTTTTTGTCGATCCGACGACAGGGCTTTTGACGCTTAAGTTGATCCGCGATGACTACACGATCGGTAGCCTCAGAACGGTTGATGAAAACAGTGCACGGCTAATCGCGTTTGAGCGCCCAGTGACGGGCGAGCTCGTGAACGAAATTTCGGTGACCTGGACGGATCCGGAAACGGAAAGCGACGGCACGACCCCGCCGATCTATGACGAAGCGCTGATTGCGGAACAAGGTTCGGTGGTTTCGGACAGCCGCAATTATTACGCGGTGCGCTCGCGTCAACTGGCGATCAAGCTCGGCTATCGAGAACTATTGGCGGCAGCGTCGCCGCTCGCTGTCGTCGAACTCGAGCTAGATCGAAAGCATTGGGATATCACGGACGGCGAAGTCATCAACTTTTCGTGGTCAGAGTACGGCGTATCGCAATTGCTCTTGCGCGTGACCGATTTGGACCGTGGATCGCCCGATGACGCGCCGATCCGCGTCACTCTTGTCGAGGATGTGTTTGGTCAGGATAAAGCCGTTTTTGAAACGCCGGGCTCAACGAAGCACGTCGTCACTGATGAGGAACCGGAAAACGTTGATTTCTGGAACATCATTACACTGCCGTACTACTTCGTCGCTAACCTGATTGACGGTTCGATCGCATCGGCAACTGCATATCCGGAAGTGTTCTCAGGCCTGCTAGCGGCTGATGATGGCGCTGACACGTTCTCATATGAACTGTTACGCGAACAGACGAACAGTCTCGGCAATCCTGAATTTCAAAGCGTTCAAGACAATTCGATTGTGTCCTATGGAACGCTTGCGGTTGCCTTGGCGCAGGAAGCAACGTCGACGATTGCCGTCGCGCCGTCATTGACGTCAGGGTCCGGCCTCAAAAACGGATCGTTCTTGATCATCGGGACCGATGACGACGTTCAGGAAATTGCGGTTGTCAGCGTCGCCAATCCGGGCGGGTCTGGCGACGACTACACGATCCTGCGCGGCATGCTTGACACAACGCCGAAGGCTTGGCCGATCGGGACACCGTTTTTCATTGTCAATGACACTGACATTTTTGCGGATCCGACTGTCGGATCGGCCGTGGCGACGGTGAAATATAAAGCGAGGACGATCACGTCGCTTGGCAAACTTGCGGAAGCGTCAGCGACGGAACTGTCGGACACTCTAAATGCGCGGCCTTGGTTGCCGTTACGCCCGGCGAATGTGCAGGTTAACGGCGTCGGGTTCGGTACGGTCGAAGCGACGCCGGCGTCGTCGCCGTCAACGGTGACGGTGACATGGGCGACGCGCAACCGTCTCACTGAAGACAGCGTTCTGCAGGCATGGACGAACGGCGACGTTACCGAAGAAACCGATCAGACGGTGACGGTGCAAATTCTGCGCGAAGACGACCGCACCGTCTTAGCGACGAATGATGATGTTACGTCGCCTTACCTTGTCGACAGCGGCGACTATAGCGGCGAAGACAGCATTATCGTTCGCGTTTCAGCGAAGCGAACGCTTGCCGGGTCGGGATCGCCGCCGACCGTTTTGGAAAGTCTGCAAGCGCACGAAATCACGGTCATCGTTGGCAACGTGCTGCAGGTCCAGTCTGGCGACACTGTCCGTCTACAGAGCGGTGAAGCAATCGAACTGAACAGTTAAAGGAACGATCATGGCGAAAATTCAGGAAGTGACGCCGCTGGCGGACGTCTATCAGAAAGCGACGGACTTTCTTGTCGGCGCTCGGCGCACAAACCCCGGTGCGTCGCCGGCGACTTACGGCGACATTCTGATCGACGGCGACAGTCTTGAAAAAGGCCTGCCGGCGTCGGGGCGTTCGACGCCGAGTTTGAACGCCCGGTCGCTGACATCAAACAGCGGCACAATGGATTGGTCGACGAGTACAAACGTCAATAGCCTTTTTGACGAAGCCATGGCGTCGGCCGGTCCAATTGACTTCTGGAGCGCCGCGAATAGCCGTTATGAAATTCCCGCCGGCGTTGATTATGTGATGGTCGGGGTTTCGTTACGCGGCAGTGATCTTGATCTTGTAAGGCTTCATCATTTCGACAATGCGTCTCCGCAGACCGAAGAAATTTATACCATCGGTCAGGACGGCGACGCGACGACCGCCATCAGTCACGGCTATGGGGCGGTGATTATCGCTGCGGTTCAAGAAGGCGATTATTTTGAACTAATGGTTCGATCTAAGGACACGTCGGGAACAATTCTTAACGACGCACAGTTCTGGATTATCGACCTCACGGGTCTGTTGCCGCCGACAGCCGGCGACGGTGTTAGCGCGAAAGCCCTGTTCAGTCGAACGACAACATTCGCTATGGACGGCGACACGGTCATTGAATTCGGGACGACCGTTTACAATGAAACCGGGATCACGGAAAGCAGCGGTGAATTTACAATCCCGGCGAGCCTGAACGGTAAGCGCATCAAGATCACCGCGTTTTCGCGCCCTGACAGCAATTTCGCAGCGTCATCAAATCAGTTCCTTGCGATCGAAAAGGACGTCGGCGGTTCGCCCGTCTCATGGTCGTCGACATATGACGGCGTCGGGCTGACGCACAGCGCGCAGGATGATGCGACGCCGGGGATCAAGGCGCAGACGGCATGGATAACCGTTGCAACTGGCGACAAGTTTCGCGTTCGCGAACAGTCCGATGACGTCTCTTACAATCTGTCGGCGTCGGTTTGGGTCTCGTTTGAAGTTGAGGCCGACCGATCAGCGTTTACGATCCGCGAAGCGACAACGGCGTCGGACACGCTTTCCCTTCAAGACGCGAACAACGCTGTTCTGGCGAACTACACGGGATCACCGGCCGGCCAGACCATCAACATTCCGTTGAACTCGTCAGTCGCGTTCCCGATCGGGACCGTGATCAACATCACGGCTAAGACGTCTCAGACGGTGACGATCGATGCGGCGACAGGCGTGACCATGAACGGCGTTAGCGGCGGTTCTGGCGACTTGTCCGGTCAGTATGAAGGCGTCTCGCTGATGATGGTTGCCGCTGACGAATGGATTGCGCAGGGCTCAATCGGGACGATTTCATAATGCAACAGGCTGCAAGCGTTGCTCTTTTGCATCGACACGGGGCCTTGTCAGGTCTCGGCAATGTCGATCCGCTTTGGGATAAAGTGCAACTTTATATCGATGCGGAAAGCGGAACGATCGGCAACGCCGATGCTGAAGACATTTCGGGCTATAAGCGCGAAATAACCTATGGCGCTGGCGTCACGGTTGAAGACACGTCAGGGCTTGGCGTCGGCTTCAATAAGGGCATTCAGTTTTCGACCGGCGAAGACATTTTCGTCTATGGCTTCAACGGCGGTCTGTGGCCTGAAGACGGCGAAGCGTTTCTTGCGGAATACACATTCTATACGACGACGACGCCGGCGTCGGCGAACGTCGAAATGGGAATGTACAACACGTCAAAGTCGGATCGGTCATGGCAATGCCGTGACGACGGGTCTGGCAAAATGGTCGTCGACCTTTCGACCAACGGAACCGGATCGACGCATCAAATGAATGACGGCGGTTCTGGCGACGCCGACTTTTCGCAAAACACGCTGCATGAAGCGGCGTTCGGTCATGACGGGTCCGGCAACTGGTACGCATGGCTTGACGGCGTGCGGTATGACACGGGCGCGGAAACCAACGTTCGCAAGGCGTTTGACGAATTTCGAATGCGCGTCGAAAGCGGTTATTTGTTCCGGGCGCGGATCACGAAAGGGACAGGCGCGCTTCGTTATGGAACGTCGGACTATACGGCGTTTGGCGTCTGGATGAAGACGGGCGTTTTCCCGGCGGCGAGCGACTTCAATTCGAACGTCATTTTCCTGTTCAACGGCGACGGGACCGAAGACGGTCAGGACGCTATCGATCATTCGAATGTCGGGCGGACGATCAGCTATTCCGACGCTGCGGTTGTTCTGAAAGCCGCAAAGGCAATTCCGGGGCTGTGGGCGAACGCAGGCCTGCGCGGTCTGGAACTGCCGCAGGGCGGCGGGAATATCAACGTTCCCGATGCGAACGATTTGTCGCCGGGCGTCACCGGCGCGATGACGATCTTTGTGCGGTTCAAATATGACGCCGTCGTTAATGGCGGAACGTCGAACATCATTCTGAAATGGTTTCACGCCAGCACAAATGAACGCGAATATGCGTTTCAGATCAGGGACGATCAGGGCGGGGGCGCGCGGGCGCCGTTTCAGACATGGTCGACGGACGGAACAAGTTCGGCCGGGTCCAGCAAGGCCGGTTCAAACTACACGCTTGTCGTCGGGCGCTGGTATGAACTCGCATTCGTGTTCCGGTCAGGGGAAATCGCCACAAAACTGAACGGCTCTGAAGTGCTGTCGGACAGCGAGACGATTTCCAACATGAACAATGAGGGCGCGCCACTAACGTTCGGCGGTTTCACGTCGTCGGGTTCGCCGAATGACGATCTTGTCATTCAGGAAATCAGGATCGAAACGGGCGACGTCACCGGGTCTGGCGACTATGCGCCGAGCGATCGACCTTGGGCGACGAGCTGACAGAGGCAGTCATGAAAACATCACCGAAGGGTCGCGACTTCATCAAGCGCTTTGAGGGTTTCGAGCCTGACGCGTACCAGGACATCGCCGGCGTTTGGACGATCGGTTACGGGCATACAAGCGCGGAGTTTGCGTTCCCTGGCGCCGTTGTATCAAAGGCCCTCGCCGAGCAACTGCTTAAGCGAGATCTTGCGCCGCTCGATGAGTTTTTGAGCTCTTTGTTCGATGATCGCCTCATGCAGTACGAGCATGACGCCTGCGCCAGCTTTCTATTTAACGTTGGTCAAAATGCATTTCGCGCCGACATTAACCCGAACACGTCACAGCGCGCGTTGTTGGTTTCCGAAGCGCTGGAGACCGCAGGGGATCGATGCTTGGCGGACCGTTCGATTGTCACACGCCCGCTCGCGGATGCATTTTTGTGGTGGGACAAAGCAACCGTCAACGGTCTGAAAACCCGCGTCCCCGGACTGACGCGTCGGCGCATCGAGGAGGCGGAACTCCTCCTCTATGCCGATTACGAACTTGTCGACGATGGCGTCGTGAATGCGCCGAGTCTGAAAGAGCTGATGCACGACATCGTCGCGGCATGATTTATCAGTAACCGGAGTTTCCAATGATTTCTCGACTGTTGACCGCCGAGGCTGTTCTCGGCGTGCAAGCGATCTCGGCCGGTGCGGCCGCGGGCGTTGCGCAAGTGGCAATTGATGGCGCGCATGTCTCGCCTTGGGTGATTTACGCCGCCGTTCTCGGGGCAGTCGCCGGCGGCATGATTACGGCGCGCGATGCGTTCGATCGTGACAATCAACGCCCTGTAGCGATCATTGCGCTGTTCGCCGGTGTTTCGACTTTCCTTGGGGCGACATGCGGAATTTTCATGTCGGAATTTTTCGCATCGGTCGTTGAATGGCTTAGCGGTCGCTCTCTCGCGGGCGCGCAAGCATTTGGTGCTGTCTTTATTGCGGTGACGGCCGAGCAATTCGTCGGAGGGGTTTTGAAGTCCTTTCTCAACCGTATCGGAGGCGGCAATGCTTGACGCTATCAACTTCATTCTTGTTCTCGCTGCGCTTTGCGCAAGCGTCGGTTTAATTCTGCAAATTGCGGCGTGTCAGAGGCCGTTTCGCCATGTCTGGGAGCGATATCTTGGTCTCCTCGCGACGGCGTTTTTTGCTTTCGTTTCGTTGAACACGCTGACGCAAATCGCTGCGGATCAATATTCGGTGACACCGCAGACGATCGCGAACTGGATCGCTGCGTTGATCTTACTCTCGTTGCTTTGGGCGGTTCTCGGCCGATTTGAAAAGTACGTCGATACGGTCGGCCGTAAGTCGTCCATCTTTACTGATTTCCAGAAGAAATAAGTTTCACGGATCCATCGGGCGGGTTTTTGTTTTTCTTTACCGCCCGCGGACTGAATTTTTGCCGTCGCCGTCCAGGATCCGGGCGGCGGCTTTTTCATGTATGGAGGGACGAAAATGTCCAAAGTAGTAGGCGCGCTCGCTAAGAGCTTTTATGCGGTCGGCGAGGGTATCATCGACGACACGATCGAAGACAACGCCTATGCCGCTGGCAAACTTGCTGCAGAAAAGGCCGCGTCAAGCGAAACTGATTGGGACGATGAGGCCCTCGAAAAATCTGCAATCGCCGGCGCCGCATACGCCCGCGGCGTTCGCGAAACGCAAGCGCAACTGCGCGGCCAACCGGCGAGCGCTTAATGCCGTGGGGCGTTGTCGCCTCGCTGATCATTAAAATCGTCAAATGGCATCTCACGAGAAAAGACCAGGGGCGCATTCAGCTCCTGGTCGCTCATTCCCGTGACATTGAAAAGGCGTCTGAGGATGAAATTAAGCGAGCAAATGAAGCCCGTCGCACTGTTGATGGCGACGATGATGCTGGCTGGATGTAGCAGCGTTCAAGGATTTGCGCAGTCGGTTGGACTGTGCCCGGATCCTGAACTTGTTATTGCGCCATCCACCTATTGTCAGTACGAGCCCATCGAGGCTCGCCTGGCGGATCCGGCCGCTGTGCCGGGCACGCCCGAATTTGAAGCATTTAAAGTGCGCGTCCGCGCGGCGCTCGGTGACGAAAACACCGAACGTCTCCGCGGTAACAACGCCGTTTATCAGGAACTTTGCCAGTGAGCGCGCACGAGCCCGTTCGCCTGGTCGACCTGCGCCCGTCATGGATTGGCGCCGGCGGGCCTGGCATATTCGATAAAAGCGGCGCTGAGGTTGAGGCGCGGCACGGCGTCGGTGTGACATTCGATTGTCCGTGCGGCAAATGCGGTTGCCGCGCCTCGGTGTTCTTTGAAAACCCGCTGGATGGTCGACCGTACCCTGATCATAAGGGGCCGCATTGGTCACGAGCCGGCACGAATTTCGCCGACCTTACGGTTCGACCTTCAATTCTGCAGCGAAAAGATTACGGCGGTTGCGGCTGGCACGGTTATCTAACCAACGGTCGATTTTCCGAGGTTTGACTAGCGGCTGACGATTTGCGCAAGCGGAATGTTTTCGCTTGTGTCGCCGCAATCGTTGCACACGACCTTTGCGGCCATGAGCTCGCCCGAATCCGCTTTCGCGACATCGACCGCGAAATCCTCGCCGTCGCATGCGGGGCATTTAAAGCCGTTGCTTGTTTCGTGTCTGCGCCAGGCGGCTTCCGCAGCCGGCCATTCGCCGGCCTCGCGAAGTTTCATTTCGATGTCGTTATCCGGGTTGCGACCTTTGAGAAATTGCTTTTCTCGCCAGGCGCGTTGTTCCGGCTGAAGTAGATAGAGCCAATCGGGTTTCGGGATCTCAAGTTCCATTACACTTTCCTCGACGCAGCGTGGTCGGTTACAGATTCCGGCATGTCGATCGGGTCGATGTCCGAAAAGATGCGGGCGGCGGCGCTCGCCAATAGTTTGATTTCCGAATCGCCGACGCCGGGCAACATGATCTTAGCCTCAATCTGAAATTTCAATTCCTGGCGCCGAACGGCATACAAGGTGTGCGGGCACGGCAAGTGTGGCTTTGAAGTCATACCGAGAACATTCTGCGATTTTTCTGGCGAGTATTTGGCGAGTTTTTTTCTGTTCTTCTGTGTTTGTTCTCGTCGTTTTGTGTGTTTATGGATTTTCGGTAAGAATTGTGTTGCATGGGCGCGCGCTCGTTTTCGCTTTAAAATCAACGCCCTGGCGGAGACGAAGGGATTCGAACCCTCGATATCCTTTTGAGATATACTCCCTTAGCAGGGGAGCGCCTTCGACCACTCGGCCACGTCTCCGCCGCCGGTCATGCCGAAAAACACGATTGTTGGCAAGGCGTTTGGCCCGTCTTGCGGCTATTCCTCGCAAAAGGGTTCGCCGCGGAGTTCCGCCGCGGCGCGCGCATTGAGGGACGCCGCACTGTCAGTGTCGCTGGCGTCGTCCGCATCTTCCTTCGATATGCAATCGGGCGTTGCGCCCGCCGGGCCAGTCGTTTCTGCTTCCATTTGTTCAAGCCCGCGGACGATTGCCGCCGCCAGCGCATCGCCCTCATCGGAGATCTGGAGGCGGGTCGCGGCCTTTTCGACGATGCGTTCGGCGAATTCCGACTTTGAACTGTCTGTCGCAGGGAGGCTTTCGGGCGTCGACGCGATTTCTTCATTTCCCGAGAGCACCGTCTCAACGAGTTGCGCGATCGCGTCGGGTTCCGCCGTGGTTTCTGTCGGTGCAACCGGGCGGGCGTCTTCAGCGGGCGCGGGCGTAACAAAGTTATCCGTTTTTGCAGCCGGTTCGACGTTCGCCGGCGCAGCGATGGGCTCGGCCTCGGCCTCGGCGGGATCTTCCTTCGCCTGAACCGGCGCGGGCGGCGGGACTGTTTCACGGGCGTCACGACGTGATCGCCGGTTTCTTACGGTTTTGTTTTTCGGCTCCGCTGCGAGAGGGGCGTTCGCAGTGGGCGCCGGCGCTGCCGCGGCGTTTGTAGCGAGCCATTTGTCGCGAAATGCGGCGGCCTTGAGAGCGGTCTGCGCCGGTAAACCAGAGAGCGCGCCCGCGCGCCCGCGTGATTGTGCAAGCGCAGCCAGCCGCGCTGATGGAGGGCGCCCCGATGCGATGCGCCCTTTCGGGCCGCCCCGTTCGATGTCCGCAGAAAGGCGCCCCGGTATGGGCTTCGCGTTCAGGCGTCCACGATAAACTTGCGTATTTTCCAGGACCCGCTGCACATAATTCCGCGTTTCCGAAAACGGAATGAGCTCGACCCAGTCCACAGGATCAACATCGCCCGTGCGCGGATCGCCATAATCCTCCGCCCACTGATTGGCGCGGTGCGCTCCGGCGTTATAGGCGGCGAAAGTCATCACGAGCGAGCCGTCGAAGCGATCGAGCAGGTGTGAAAGATGCGCCGAGCCGAGCGTCATATTGTAAACCGGATCGTCGAGCAACGCCGATCGCCGATAGGGAAGACCTTCTTTCCGCGCCGTGATTTGTGCAGTAGACGGAATAAGCTGCATCACGCCGCGCGCGCCGGCGCGGGAATAAGCGCGCGGGTTGAACTCGCTTTCCTGGCGCGACAGGCCAAGGATAATCTCCGGTGAAACGAAAGCGCGCGCTTCATCCGGAACAAACACGGTCGGGTAAAGAACGTGGGGTGTGAACACGCCGCGCTGTGTCGCCACCTTGCCGGCGCGCACGGTGAGGTGGGGCGCGCCCTCGCCATTGGTGATCCTGGCAAGCTCGTGGAATTCTCCCGGTCGGTCGAGCATGTCGTCAATGTGATAGGCGAAGACCATCAACTCATAGTCGAGGTTGAGATCCGCCAGCATGCGCAAAGCGGCGACGGCAGGGCGTGAATTGAACCGCGCCCGATCCGCTGAATTTGAAAGGGCCGGCGCGGCGAACGTTTTCGTTTCAAAACCTTCCCCGAGCGCTTCGGCGGCGAGTTGGCCGTAATAGGAATAGTGGTGGGTCGCCGCCTCAGCATAATAATCGTGCGCCGCGACGTCATCACCGGCTGCATCCGCGGCGCGTCCGAGCCAGTAAAACCCGCGCGAAAGGGAAATCGGCGTTGCGACCGCGCCGGTCATCGCCTGGAAATGGGTCAGCGCGCGGGCCGGCTCGTTGAGAAAGCGCAACGAAATCCAACCGGCGACGAATTCGGCGTCGGAAAAATCTGTGCCTTCGGCGCCGCCATGCTCGGCGGCAAGTTTATAGGCGTCGGCGAAGCGGCCTTCCTTTAGCGACCATTGCATGAGGATGCGCCGCTCGGTCCACCAGCGATCGGTGTTGCGCAAGGCGTCGGCGGTGTCCGGCGCCTTGGCGGCAAGGGAGATCGCGGCGTCCTGTTGGTCCGAGCGCCGATGATAGCGAACGGCGGCGTGCAACACGCCGGAATCGAGCTGCTCGGTTTTGGGAAGGTTCCGGTAGAGACGAGGGCCCGTCGCTGCGCGCATCAAGAGCGCCGCACGCGCCTCGGCGATGCGGCGATCTGCTTTCGAAAGATAAGGGAATGTCCGCCGGGCGTTTGTCACCTGTATCGCCCAAAGCATGCGATCGACCCGCGCTGCGTGATCTTCTTTTCTGAGGCGCGATTTATGCGCGCTCAGAATGCGGCGTTCCTCGGCGACGGAAAAATTATGATTGACCCAGGCGTCGCGAATAAGCGCTGTCGCCTCATCTTCGCGCCCCTCCGCAAGGCGTGCGCGCGCAAGCTGAATTTTGCCGTCGCCGGTGCGCGGCGCGCGGGACGCAAAAAACGCTGAGACAGCAGACACAGGGTCATTATTTGTGATCTGGTTTTCAGCAAATGACTGCATCCGCTCTGATGCGGGCCAGCCGGGATGAGCGTCGAGGAATGCGCCGATTTCGGTGAAATCGGCGTTCTTGTCGCGCGCCATATAATAAAGCCATTGCGCGAGGCTTCTTGCGGTCGCGTCCTCAACGAATTTCGTTTCGGCCTTCGCCAGCGCGAACTGCTTTTTCTCGATTGCTGAATGGATGGTCTGCAGACGGGCGTGATCAAGCCGGCTCATGAATTCCGGACCCCGCGCCGGGGGTTTGATCCGCGGCGCGGTGTCCATGGCCGCCGCAGCGGACAGCCCCAAAACCGCCGTCAGGAGCGCGGCTCCCGCTTGTTTCCCCCAACGCAAAACCATACGCGCGACTCCGCCGGTCCTTTCGCAGCCAGACATGACAACGCACAAGAAAGCACCATTTGCGCGCCGTTTCATCACAGTTTAGCCCAAACCGGGCCCCAGAAGAACAGGCGAATGCTTGATGAAGCGCCCCCTTGCGTCTATCGAACGGTTACTTTTCAGAAATTCGAGGCCATGAAAGAACTTAAAGGGTCAATTACCGCGCTGATTACGCCGTTTCGCGACGGAAAAATCGACGAAGCGGCCTATCGCGGGCTGGTTGAACGCCAGATCGAGGCGGGAACCCACGGTCTGGTGCCGGTCGGGACGACCGGCGAATCAGCGACGCTAACCGATGACGAGCATGAGAAGGTCATCCGTCTTTGCATTGAGACGGCGGATGGCCGGGTTCCGGTGATCGCCGGGGCAGGCGCCAATGACACCGCCTATGCGATTTCGATTGCCAGACGGGCGCAAGAGTTTGGCGCCGACGCGCTGCTCGCTGTAACAGGCTATTACAACCGGCCGAACCAGGCGGGCGTCATCGCCCACTACAAGGCGTTGCATGACGCAACCGACAAGCCGATCATTCTCTATAACATTCCGGCCCGGACGACGGTGAACATCACGGTCGCGACCATGGCGGAATTGTCGGCGCTGCCGCGCATAGTCGGCGTGAAGGACGCAACCGGCGATCTCGCCCGCGTCGCGCGCGAGCGCATGCAGTGCCATGACGGTTTTATCCAGCTTTCCGGCGAAGACATGACCGCCGTTGGCTATAACGCCATGGGCGGGACGGGTTGCATATCCGTGACATCCAATGTGGCGCCGTCGCTTTGCGCGGCGATGCAGGAAGCGACGCTGAACGGCGATTTTGAGGAGGCCCTTGAATTGCAGGACCGTCTGGCGCCGCTGCACGAAGCGCTCTTTTCTGACGCGTCTCCGGGGCCAACGAAATATGCGCTATCCCTGCTCGGCCTGTGCACCGGCGATGTACGCCTGCCCATGGTTGAGCCGTCTGACGATTCCAAGGCGAAAGTCCGCGCTGCGCTTAAGGGCCTGGACCTTATCGGCTGATGGCGGCGAAAAAAGACGACAACCGGAAGGTCGTGGCCGAGAACCGTCGCGCCCGGTTTGATTACAAAATCACCGATGTCATTGAAGCGGGCCTGATGCTGACCGGCACCGAGGTGAAGGCGCTGCGCGAAGGCAAGATCAATATTGCCGAGAGCTATGCTGCGCCGGAGGACGAAGGCATCTGGCTTATCAACGCGAATATTCCGGAGTATTCCGCCGGAAATCGTCAGAACCATGAGCCCAAACGCAAACGGAAAATGCTGCTCCACAAGCGTGAGATTGCGCGGTTGACGCAAGCTGTCGAACGCAAAGGGTTCACGCTCGTGCCCTTGCGAATTTATTTCAATGATCGCGGCATCGCCAAGCTCGAGCTTGGAATCGGCGAGGGCAAGAAAGCGCCCGACAAGCGCGACACATCGAAAGATCGCGACTGGAAACGCCAGCAACAGCGGCTATTACGAAACCGCGGGTAGGGACATGACGACTGGATCAGAGGATAAACCCGATGTCGTGATCCATCCGCCTACGATCTATTTTGCGGCGTTGCTGATTGGTTTTGTCGTACGCGGTTTTGCCGGCGGGGCGCTGCCGCTGCCGGACCTTGTGGCGGAGGGCGTTGGCGGCGTCTTCCTTATTTCCGCGCTCATCCTGATGGTTCCGTCCGTCTCCGCCTTTGCTGAAGCCGGAGAATCCCTGCCGCCGGCGACGCCGTCGCGGGTCCTGCTGACCGGCGGGGCTTATCGGTATTCGCGCAATCCTATTTATCTTGCGATGACGTTGTTCGGTGTCGGATTTGGCGTTGCCACCGAAAATCTCTGGATTGTTCTTGCGTCGCTAGCGGCCGCAGCGATCATCAATTTTTTCGTTATCCCTGCGGAAGAGGCGTATCTCGAGCGGCAATTCGGAATCGACTACCGTGAATTCAAAGAGCGTGTTCGGCGCTGGCTGTAACGAATCGCGTTCGCCATGCGAGGCCGTAATTAAATCAGGGCCGATAAAGCTCCATACCGGTAAACATCGGCAAAAAATACGTCGGTACAAAGAACGATATCGCCGAAATCGACATGCTGGCGATAATCAGAACGCCCCATCGTCCGACCGATGCGCCGCCTGTCGCCCGCTGGTCTTCAATCGGCGCGAGCAGAAATATCGATATGCCGAGCAGCAGGGTGATGACGACGCCGCCGAAAAAGATCGAAAGGAAGACCTGCGCCGGCTCATTCAGCACCGCGCCGACAAAAAATTCGACGATCACCATCAAAAAGGCAACCAGAAACAAAAGGATGCGTACCCCGAACATTTTCCCCTCCGCCACGGCGTCAGCGGACCTTAGGCGATCTTGTTAACGATATAAAGCGGCGATTTTCCGGCGGTATTCACCCGCGGCGCGGCGCCTATTCGTAATGGGGAACAAAGGCGAGAACGGTCTGAAAGGCGGCGGCCGCGCCCGCGCCGCCGGACGCGCACAGGATCAGTACGGTCAGGACAGCCGGGGCGACGCCGATCGATGCAACCCCGATGATGAGGACGACGGCGAGTATCACGGCTGCGCGCGCATAAAAACGCAACAGGCTCGAGAAGCCGTCGCCGGCGCCGGTGAGTTGCGCCGCAAAACGCGGCCGCGCGAGCCAAACATAGCTCCAGCATCCAAATCCCGCTGCGACAACGGCGGCGATCAAACTGCCGCCGTGAAAGAGGTTTGCAATGACATCGCGCGCTTCGGCGAAACTCATGGCGGCGACCGCGGCGCCGATGATCCCGAATACGGCGGAGACGAAAAGCGTCATCAGCGGCTTCACGGACTTCGCATCGCGCAATGCGCGCTGAGCATCGCGCGCAGGGATGCCCCAGTTGCGTTTCACGTCGCCCTCAATGGATGGATAATCGTTTCAACCATCTTATTTGTCGCTGGCGTTTATGCTCACGCTGAATCTATCATTTTTCGAATATCAGCAAACACTGATTCGAACATCGGTTCGGTCAATCGACCTGTATTCGTATTGTAGCGCGAGCAGTGATAGCTGTCGAACAGGACAACCTCTTGGCCCGGCAAGGCATGACGTGCGCCATGTCCGAAGGGCGCGTCTTTCTGCCTGACGCCGAGAGCGGCGAGCGTTGATTGATGCGCGATGCGCCCGAGGCATAAAATTGCGCGCAATTGGCGCATCCCGTTAATCTGCGCGAGCAGGAACGGCCTGCAGGAATTTATCTCTGCGCCATTCGGTTTGTTCTGCGGGGGAACGCACCGCACGGCATTGGTAATCGCAGCGCCCTTGAGTGCGAGACCGTCATCGGGCCGCGCGTCGTAGCGGTCATTGGAGAACCCGAATTTCGCAAGGGTGGCGTAAAGGAGATCGCCGGCGAAATCGCCGGTAAAGGGTCGGCCTGTTTTGTTCGCGCCGTGCAGCCCCGGCGCCAGGCCGACAATCAGGAGCTGCGCGTTTTTCGGACCGAATGTCGGCGCCGGCGCGTTGAAATAGTCAGGATACGTTGCAGTGTTTTCGCGTCTGAATTCTGCAAGCCGGGGACAGAGCGTGCAGTCCCGCGGCGGTTCGGCGGTGTTCCCTGCCATGGCCCGCGCCTAATCAACGTCCTCGAAATCATCTTCAAGTTCGTCTTCGTACTCGTCGTCGTAGTCTTCTTCCTGGCGGGGGCGTCGCGCAGGACCGCCGGAGCGCCCGATTGAGCCTTCCAGATCGGCGAGATCAAAAAACATATCTGCTTGCCGGCGCAATTCGTCGGACGCCATGGGCGGTGACGACTTCACCGTGGAGACAACACTGACCCGCACGCCCATCGCCTGCACCGCTTCGATCGCCCGGCGAAAATCGCCATTGCCGCTGAAGAGAACAACGTGATCGAGGCGCTGCGCGAGCAGCAGAAGATCGGTCGTCAACTCGATATCCGTCGATCCCTTAAATCGTTTGCGTCCCTGGCTGTCAGTAAATTCGCGCGTCGGCTTCGTGACCATCGTGTAGCCATTATAGTCCAGCCAATCGACGAGGGGGCGCAGGGGCGAATAATCCTGGTCGCGGTCTTCCTGCATGGCGGTGTAATAGGACGCGCGGACAAGGGCGCAGGAGCCGTGCGCTTTTGAAAGCAGGCTCTTGTAGTCGATATCGAAGCCCAGATTGCGCGCGGCTTTGTAGAGGTTGGCGCCGTCGATAAAGAATGCGGTCTTTTCGGACTCGCGCAGTCCCAGAAACTTGGTCATCATGGCCTCGGTAGGTTATGCGCGCCAAATATGAGCGGCGCGTCGCGGAAAAACATGTGCTGAATTCATGATTTTGATTGCAGCGGGATCTAACTTGCCTTTTTGCGGCGTTGATTCGCAACAGCTTGTATTGCATTCCTTTTTGGCGATTGACCGATTTGCGCCGATTGTTGCGCAATCGCCGCTATATGCCTCGCCCGCCTGGCCCGATCCCGCCGATCCGCCATTCGTCAACGCCGCAGCGCGCATCCAAACGGACCTGGCGCCGGCGGCGCTGCTCGCGGGCCTGCATGCCGTAGAAGCGGCGTTCGGGCGTCGCCGCGGGGAGAAGAATGCGCCGCGCACCCTCGACCTCGACCTCATTGCCTATAACGATATTCGCTCAGAAAAGCCGGCGCTGCCGCATCCGCGGTTTTCCGCACGGGATTTCGTGCTCGCGCCCCTCAGCGATATCGCCCCGGAATGGCGCCCGCCAGGCGGCGGGGAGACGGCGGCGGAAATGCTCGCCGGCCTGCAAGACCGCGCCGCGGAGCGCCTCCCGCAGGCATAAAGGCGTCAATTCGGCTTTTTTTGCGTTGCAGCGCTTGTCTATCGTCGCCCGAGGGGATATCTCCTCCGGCTCGCCCTCGACATATTTCAGGAGACAGCCAGATGGCCCGCGTGACCGTCGAAGATTGCGTTGAAAAAGTATCGAACCGGTTCGACCTGGTTCTGCTCGCCGCTCACCGGGCGCGGGTTCTGTCCTCCGGCGCGCCCCTAGAGGTCGATCGCGACAATGACAAGAATCCGGTCGTCGCCCTTCGCGAGATCGCTGACGATGCGTTGAAGCCTGATGAGATTGACGAGGATCTCGTCCAGTCTCTGCAGAAACATGTGGAGACGGAAGACGCCGAAGACGCCGAAGCGGCGCCGGAAAAAGCCGATGCGCCGGAATTCGATACGATGTCGGAAGACGACTATCTGAAAGCCATTCAGGCCGCCGGCATGACGACGCCGCAGACCTTGCCGAAAGGTTAACGCAAGGGGAACGCGGGCGCGCAGCGCCCCGCAAAGCCTGTTCACGTCGTCGCGCTCGTGGTTCAATGCCCGTCATGCTGATTGCGGGCCGCATATATCATGGCTGACCGGAATACCCTTGGCGCCGACGCGCCCGGCGCTGCCATCGCCGGCAAGGAAAGCGCTGTATCCGATGCGAAAGACCAAGGCCGCGCGATATCGCCGACACAGGCGGAAGACGGCGGCGCAACGGCGCCTGCTGGCGATGTGGAGCCGTCGCCGACGCGGGGCGAGCCGACGGCTGCATCACACGGTGCGCCGGCGCACGCGCCGCATCCGGTCGGTTTTATTCGGCAGACCGAATTAGTCGAGCGTGTCAGGGCCTATGATCCCGATACGGATGAAGACATTCTGAACCGCGCCTATGTCTTCGCCATGAAGGCCCATGGCGGTCAGGTGCGCCAGTCCGGTGATCCTTATTTTTCCCACCCGCTCGCTGTCGCCGCGATCCTGACCGAATTGCGCGCCGACCCGGCGACCGTCGTAACTGCGCTCCTTCATGATGTGGTCGAAGACACCGAATACACAGTCGGCGATATCGAAACGGCGTTCGGCGGCGAAATCGCGCAGCTGGTGGACGGCGTGACAAAGCTCTCGCAAATCGAACTGCCGGAGGGCGCCAGCAAACAGGCGGAAAACTTCCGAAAGTTCGTTGTGGCGATGGCGGATGATGTGCGCGTCTTGCTCGTGAAACTTGCAGACCGCCTCCACAATATGCGCACGCTCCATCATATCGCGAAACCGGAAAAGCGCCGCCGCATCGCGCTTGAAACGATGGAAATCTACGCGCCGCTCGCAAGCCGCATAGGCGTTCAACGATTTCGCGAGGAGCTGGAAGATATCGCGTTTCGCGAGCTGAGCCCCGACGCCCATGATACGATCAGCCAGCGTTTGTTAGAACTGCACACCCATTCCGTTTCCAGCATTGTCGAAGTCGCTAACACCTTGCGCGCGCGTCTTGGCGCAGAGGGCATTCATGCGCAGGTCACCAGCCGCGAGAAACGCGCCTATTCGATCTGGCGAAAAATGACCCACAAAAATGTGTCGTTTGATGAACTTGCCGACATCTACGCGTTCCGCGTGCTTGTGGACAATGAAAGCGATTGCTATCGCGCGCTCGGCGTTATTCACCGGGCATGGCGCATGATCCCGGCGGAGTTCGACGACTACATTTCTGCGCCGAAGCTCAACAATTATCGCTCGATCCACACCGCTGTGATCGGACCGCCCTGGAGCGACGGCCGGCGGCAGAAGATCGAAATCCAGATCCGCACCCACGATATGCATGAAACCGCCGAGCGCGGCGTTGCTGCGCATTGGCAGTATAAAGACCCGGGCGGCAAAGGCCGCGATATTGAAATCGTCGGGTCCGGGCACTTCGACCCTTATGAGACGCCGCGCCGTCTCGTTGAAATGTATCAGGCGGGCGAAGACCCGGATGAAGCGTTGCGCTATGCGAAGCTCGAGCTCTTTCAGGACCAGATCTTCTGCTTCACGCCGAAGAGCCGGGTGATCGCTTTACCGAAAGGGTCAACGGCGCTTGATTTCGCCTATGCCGTCCACACGGACGTTGGCGATTCCTGCATCGGCGCCAAGATCAACAATGTCCAGCGCCCGCTGCGCACGCCGCTTGAAACAGGTGACGTTATTCTCGTCCTGCGCTCGGAGAATGCGCCGGTGCCGGCAGAATGGGAATCGATTGCGGTGACGGGTCGCGCGCGCAGCGCCATTCGCCGGCGCATCAAGAAGATGCAGCGCGACGAACATCTGGCGCTTGGCCGTTCCATCGCCGAGAGCGTCTTCACCGGCGCGCATCTTCAGTTTTCCCTGAAGGGCGTTCGCGCCGGGCTTCGCAAGCTTGGCAAGAAATCCGTTGAGGATGTGCTCGTTTCGGTCGGGCGGGGCGACTTGCCGGTCTCTGATCTCATCGAGGCGGTCTATCCGGGCGCTTCCGCCGCGACCGAAGGGGAAATTCGACCGGCGAGCCTGCAGGCGTTCAAGCCGCGGGTCGCCATCGCCGGCCTGACGCCCGGCGTCTCCGTCGCCATGGCGCCCTGCTGCACGCCGCTTCCCGGCGAGCGCATTGTCGGCATTCGCGACGACAGGGGCGCGGTTCGGGTGCACACGATTTACTGCGACACGCTGGCGAAAGAAGACCCGCCGCAATCGCGCTGGCTCGATCTCAAATGGCGCGACCAGGATGAAGAGGGCGTTTCCGCTTTTGCGCGCGTGACAATAACCGTACAGAACGGCGTCGGCGTTTTGTCGGAAGTCGCCGGGATCATTGCGCGGTATGGCGTATCCATTGCGTCCATGCGTCTCGTTAATCGCTCCCGCGAATTCCTCGATATGCTGATGGATGTGGAAGTGAAAGACGCAAAACAATTGAGCCAGATGCTCGCAGGCGTGCGCGCCGCGCCCAGCGTCATTGCGGCGGACAGGACAGGATCGAGCGGTGATGAAGAGCTCTGAGGCGTTGCGGGAATTCGAAGAGGCGGGCGCCCTGCAGAAAGGGCATTTCATTTTGTCCTCCGGCCTTCATTCCGACACCTATCTCAACAAGTCCATTGTCTCGATGTATCCGGACCGGACCGAACGCCTGTGCCGGGCGCTTGCCGAAAAGGCCGGCGCGGCGATTGACGGCGAGATCGATGTTGTCGTGTCGCCGGCCATGGGTGCGATCATCTATGGTTATGAAACCGCGCGCCATGTGGGCGCGCCATTCATGTTTCTGGAGCGTGTCGATAGCGTTTTTCAGTTGCGGCGCGGGTTTGCCCTGAAACCGGGTGCGCGGGTGCTGGTTGTCGAGGACATTGTCTCGACCGGCCTTTCGGCGCGCGAAGCGATAGAGGCGGTGCGCGACGCGGGCGGCGAGGTTCTGGGGCTCGCCTGTCTGGTGGACCGGTCCGCCGGCGCGGTTGATGTGGGCGCGCCCATTATTCCGCTGGCGGAGTTAAAGGTTGATGCCTGGCCCGCCGACGCCCTGCCGGATCACTTGAAGGGTGTGCCAGCGGTCAAACCGGGCAGCCGCGGGGTCAGCCAGTGAGCGCGAAAGATCCCCTCCGTCTCGGCGTCAATATTGACCACGTCGCGACCATCCGGAACGCCCGGGGCGGCGATCACCCGGACCCTGTGCGCGCCGCGCAGCTTGTCGCGACGGCGGGCGCCGACGGGATCACGGCGCATTTGCGCGAGGACCGCCGGCATATCCGCGATGACGACATGCGCCGCCTCAAGGAAGAAGTGGACCTGCCGCTCAATTTCGAGATGGCGGCGACGGCGGAGATGCACAAGCTTGTTACCGAAGTGATGCCCCATGCCTGCTGCATCGTGCCGGAAAACCGCAATGAACGCACCACCGAGGGCGGGCTTGATGTTGCGGGACAGCATAACTTCATCGCCCCGTTTGTCCGTGAGCTGAATGATGCGGGGGTGCGCGTGTCGCTCTTTGTCGATCCGGAAAAGCGCCAGATCGAGGCGGCGAAATCAGCCGGCGCGCCGGTGATCGAGATTCACACCGGCGCTTATTATGAAGCGGCGATTGCGACGGAACCCAAACGCATCGAGGCGGAGTTTGAAAAGATCCGGCAAGCGGCGGCGTTCGCAGATGAGCTTGGCCTTGAAGTTCATGCGGGCCACGGGCTGACGTTTCATAATGTCCAGCCCGTCGCCGCCATCCCGCAACTGCGCGAGTTAAACATTGGCCATTTCCTCGTCGGCGAAGCGGTCTTCATGGGGCTTGCAGAAACCGTGAAGGAAATGAAACGCCTCATGCAGGATGCGCGCACAGGCGGGCATTATTGATGGATGCGTTTGTCGGCTGGTACGTTCTTGCGACATTGGGTTTGCCAATTTTCGGACTGGTGTTGCTACTTGTTGCGGCATTGATTGGCGGTGTGGCTCGATTCCAGAATAAAACTGGCCGCGTTGCTGAAGAAAATTACTCGAGAACCCTCGCCGCAATAGGAGGGGCGCTAGTCGTTTTTCCGACGATCTATTTCTTAGTTCTATTGTATCAAAGTAATTCGTTATGATCATCGGCATCGGCAATGACATGATCGATATTCGCCGCGTGGAGAAAACGCTCGAAAAGCATGGGGAGCGTTTTACCAACCGCTGCTTTACCGACATTGAACGGGCGAAGTCGGAAAGGCGGCGCAAGCGGGCGGCCTCCTACGCCAAGCGGTTCGCCGCCAAGGAGGCCTGCGCCAAGGCGCTGGGGACGGGGATCAACCGCGGCGTGTTCTGGCGGGATATGGGGGTCGTGAACCTGCCCGGCGGCAAGCCGACCATGGCGCTCACGGGCGGGGCGGCGGCGCGGCTCGCCGAATTAACCCCGGAAGGCCATGAGGCGCACGTTCATCTGACCATCACCGACGACGACCCGATGGCCCAGGCCATTGTCATTATCGAAGCGCGGGCTAAATAGAAGGCTGGCGCTGCGGCGCGGGGCGGCGAAAAAGGCGGAGTTTATGGCGTTTTCCCTGAAAAATATCTTCGGGAAGAAGGGTCTCGAAGGCGAGACGATCAAGGTCGAGGCGCCGAAAATGACGCCGGCGGAAGAGGCGTGGGACCTGGCGAAGACGGTGTTTATCGCCGTCGGCATCGCCTTGGTCCTGCGGGTTATCATCTTCCAGCCGTTCAATATCCCGTCGGGCTCCATGAAGCCGAACCTGCTCGTTGGCGACTTCCTCGTCGTTTCCAAACCGACCTTCGGCTATTCGCGCGCCTCGCTCGTCTATCCCCTGACGCGCCTGCCTATGGAGGGGCGCATTTTCTCTGGCATTCCAGATCGCGGCGACATTGTCGTGTTCAAGAACCGCAAGGACGGGAACAAGGATTACATCAAACGTGTGATTGGTATGCCCGGCGACGAAGTGCGGTTCATTGGCGGCCACCTGCACATTAACGGCGCGGCGGTGAAGAAGGAATTTCTCGGCAATGTGGGCACGCCTGATTGCCGGTATATTGAAGGCCCCGCGCCGGTCTATCGCGAGACCCTCGACAATGGCGTTTCCTATATGGTTCAGGAATGCGCCGGCGATCAGGGCAGCCTCGACAATGTCGGGCCCTATCAGGTGCCAAAAGACCATTTCCTGATGATCGGCGACAATCGCGATGAGTCGCAGGACAGTCGGGTAATCTCACAAGTCGGCTATGTCCATAAAGACGATATCGTGGGGCGGGCAGAGCGCCTCTTTTTCTCCGTAGACGGACAAAAGGCGCAGTTCTGGCAGGTCTGGAACTGGCCTTTCGCAATCCGCTATGGCCGCGTATTTGACAAGGTCGAATGACGCGCGGCGACGATCATGCTCTGGAAGAGCGCCTCAACTATCGCTTCGCGGACAAGGCTCTCCTGAAGCGGGCGCTCACCCATTCGTCGCTATCGGGCGGCGATGATAATGTGCGCGACCTTGAACGCCTCGAATTTCTCGGCGACCGCGTCCTCGGCCTCCTGACGGCCGACGAGCTATGGCGGCGTTATCCGGAGTATGAGGAAGGCCTGCTGGCGCCGCGGCTCAACTCGCTTGTGCGTAAAGAGACTTGCGCCAAGGCAGCGCAGTTTTTCGGCCTCCACGACCATATTCGGATGTCGAGCTGGGAGGAGGGCGCAGGCGGGCGTAAGAAAAAGGCGATCCTCGGCGATGTCATGGAAGCGTTGCTCGGCGCGCTTTTTGTCGATGGCGGGCTCGACGCGGCGCGCAGCGTCTATGAGCAGTACTGGACGCCGAACCTTGAAGAGCTTTCGAAGTTTCACCGCGATTCAAAAACCGCACTGCAGGAATGGACCCAGCGCCACAAGCTCGGCACGCCGGATTATGATGTGCTGGAAGCGGACGGCCCGGCCCATGCGCCCGCCTTCAAGATCAGCGTGAAAGTCAAAGGTCACAAAACCGCGCGCGGCGAAGGAAAGTCAAAGCGGGCGGCGCAGATGGCGGCGGCGCGCGCCTTCCTGATCCGCGAAGGCGTATGGAACGACGATGACTGAAGCAACACGCTGTGGCGTCATCGCCGTTATCGGCGCCCCCAATGCGGGCAAGTCAACGCTGGTCAACGCCATGGTCGGCGCCAAGGTCTCTATCGTAACGCAGAAAGTGCAAACGACGCGGGCGCGCATTCGCGGCATTACGGTCGAGGACGATACGCAGCTTGTCTTCATCGATACGCCGGGCATATTCAAACCGAAACGCAAACTCGATCGCGCCATGGTCGCCGCCGCCTGGGACGGGTTGGACGGCGCCGACGTAATCATTCTCGTTGTTGATGCACCCGCATGGCTTGACGGCGCGTCGGAGAAAGGCGCCGCGGGACATTCGCGCCATGACGCCGAACGGATCATTGAGGGGCTTAAAAAATCGGACCGTAAGGCGCTGCTTGTCGTCAACAAGATTGACGCCCTGCCGCGCGACCGTTTGCTGAAACTGGTTCAAGAACTCGATTCGACCGGCGTATTCTCGGAAGTGTTTTTAATTTCCGCGCGCAATGGTGACGGGGTCGCGGATCTGAAATCGCATCTGCTTGACGCCGCGCCGGCGGGTCCATGGCTCTATCCGGAAGATCAGCTATCGGACATTTCCGACCGGCTGATGGCGGCGGAAGTGACGCGTGAGAAACTGTTCCTGCGTCTGCATCAGGAATTGCCTTACGACGCGACCGTTGAAACGGAAACCTGGCTGGAGACTAAATCGGGCATTCGGATCGAGCAAACGATCTACGTTGCCCGCGACGGCCAGAAAGGGATTGTCCTTGGTAAGGGCGGACAAACCCTAAAGGCAATCGGAAAAGCCGCACGCGAAGAACTTGGCGAATTGCTCGGTGCGCCGGTGCATCTCTTTATTCATGTAAAAGTGCGCGCCGGTTGGTCGGAAGAAGCGGCGCGCCTGCGCCAGATCGGCCTCGACGACGTGCGTTAGGCCTTATTCTTCAATCGATTCTTCGGCCTGCATGATCATGACGGGTTCGCCCTCGGCGTCGAATACGACCGGGGAGTCGGGTTTCGCCAATACCGCGCCATCGCCGACCTTCACGGCGGCGGAATAGGCGCGGCTTGTTGTGACGCCGTTTTCGTCGGTCACCGTCGCGGTTACATCAATATAGTGAACGCCGCCGGCGGGTGCGTCGAAAAAGATGTCCCAACGCTGCCGCGACCCGTCAGCGAGCGACTTGGTCGTCGATTGCGACGCCGCGGCAAGGTTCAAAGCATCGGATGCTGCTGTCAGCGTCATCGCGCCATCGCCATATCCCTCGTCGATCGTGAGTTCGAGCACGCCTGAACCGCCGGGGTCGACGGGATTTCTCAATTCGTGGGCGAACGTCACCGATGCGCCGGGTTTCACCGTTTGGCGTCCGTGATGCTGATGATGATCTGAAGAGACGGCCGGATCGTTTTCCGGCGCTGCGCAGGACGCCGCGGCAATGACGGCTCCGGCAAAAATCGTACGATTGAGTTTCATGAGGAGCGCCTCGTTTGCCGGATCAGTTTGCGGAAAAATCATAGCAGACGTCGCCAGGGGTGCCGGCGGTGTCGTCGATGTTGAAAAAGTCGTAAGCGGAAATCCAGTAATCGCCGGCCGACAGGTTTCTTGTAAGCGTCTCGCTATCGGTAACCGTGCTGTCCGCAACAGCAATGAGGCTGCCCGCCTGGAAGACAAAGAAATCAGGATCGCCGCCCGTCGGGCCCGATGTGCGTGTCATTGTCAGCGTATAAGAACCGGTCGTCCCGATGTTCATACGCATGAAATCGGTATTGCCGAGCTTGTTTGTGGTTCCCGCATCGTCAAGGGAGCATATGGTGATGGGCGCGGCGCCAACGGACAACGTTTGCACAATCGGCAAGACCGACGGGATACCGCCGTCATTCGTTTCGCCGGCGCCGAAGGACCCAGCGCCATTTATGCCTTGCGGGCTGATAAGCGCATCAATGTCAGCGTCGCTGACGCTGGAGTTTGCGCGAAACGATTCCAGAAACGCGAAGACGGTAATCGGCGCTATATTGTTGATGTAAGCGGGATCGGTAAGGCTTGCGAATATCGGTGCGAAGCCGGCGTTGATCGTGTCGGCGCCGTCATTGGCGCTGTCAAAAAGATCATAGATGATCGCTTGCACAGAACCTTCGCTGAACCAGCCCGGCGTCGCCACGCTGGTGCTTTCGACGCTGAAAGAAAAACCGTTTGCCTGCATGGCGCCGCCGCTGTCCCGGTACACCGGGTCGTCTTCAACCATTGCGGAGAATGCATTGCCCCAGCCTTCGCCCATCGCGACGCGGGGATCAAGCCGATCGCTGATCGAGTGCGGGCCGCCGATCGAGTCGGTTCTGGACAGCTGGTCTTCCACATAGTGCCCATACTCATGGGCCATGACGTGGCGGTCATATTCGTCTGTGTCGCTGTTCTGATTGCCGAGAACGAGGATCGTCGGCGTGCCGCTGATCCGCGTATAGGACGATGTGCCGATATCTCCGTCTGCGATATCGCCTGACGCCGCGCGGTTATTGGGGCTCCAGAATACTTGCAGGGTCGGAAAGTTGATTCCGCCGGCAACGCCGCTGATCAGCAATTTTGCATCGTAAATTACGTCGAGTATGGCGAACGGTCCTGCGGCGCGCTGGCTGGTGTAGCTTGTGCCGCCCCAGCCTGAATCGGCGTTCAGGTTACGAGTCGAGTTTGCCGACCCGGAACTCGTCAGAGCGCCGTCGAGAACATAGACGGCGTTGCCGTTTGTGTTGTCGCGCACCGTGACATCCCAGGTTGTAACAGTCGATTCCATGATGCGCGCCCGCGCCCGGATCCGAACATCCGTGTCAGAATCGACGCTCACCGAATATTGCCCGTTGGCGTTGGTCACGTCTGTGTCGAGGATGGCGCCCGTTGAACTGAGCGCCTGAACGACAATGCCGCGCGCGGGAGATTGGGTGATGTTGTTGTAATCGAGCCCATTGGTCGCCGTGTTCAGGGGAACGAGATCAAAGGTGACGACCCCGGAAATCGTAACGTTTGAACCCGGCGGCGGGGGCGGCGGCGGGGGAGGCGCTGGCGGTGGCGGCGGCGGGGGCGTTGGCGAACCGCTTTGACTGCACGCGCCCGCGAGTAAAATCACGAATGCGCTGAGGAATACCCGAACCCGTCCCATAAAAACCGCCTGTTACTCAAACCGTCGCAATCTTATCGATCGACGTTCGCGGCCCAGTTGGAACTCTGGTATTAAAAGCTGCGAATGCGATCCGGTTATGTCTAACCACAACTCGCTATCAAAAACTAAAGACGGCACATTAAAATCGCGTTATGTCCCTTGTAGACACAGGCATTTTGCTCGATTCGCGAGCCCATGGGGAGACCCATGCGGTCGTTCATATTTTTACGGAAAATCATGGCGTTCGCGCAGGGCTGGTCTATGGCGGGCAGGGCCGGCGAATGCGGCCGTTGCTGCAACCCGGCAATGAGGTGAAGACGGAGTGGCAGGGACGCGAGGACAGTCTTGGCCATTTTTCCCTGGAGATGATCAATGCGCGCGCCGCCGAGGCCATGCATGACCGCATTTCGCTCGCCGCCCTGGCCGCAGCATGCGCGACGGCGCGCGCGGTTTTGCCCGAACGAGAAGCCCATCAACGCAGCTATCGCGGCATGTCTGTGCTGCTCGAAAATATCGGCGACGCTGATATTTGGCCGGCATTAATGGCCCGATGGGAACTGGGCCTGCTTGCTGAACTTGGATTTGGACTGACGCTGGATCGATGCGCGGCGACCGGATCGACAAGGGAACTGACTTACGTCTCGCCGCGGTCGGCCTGCGCCGTCTCAAAGGACGCAGGTGCACCGTATAAGGATAAATTGTTGCCGTTACCGGCGTTTTTTGTCGACGCCGAAAAAACGCCGACGCAAGAAGATGCGCTCAATGGGCTCAAAACAACAGGGTATTTTATCGAAACGCGCATCCTCCACTTAAGCGATAAACGCTTGCCGGAAGCGCGCCGGCGCATTGTCGAAATGCTGTCAGCCGCTGCTGCTTAGTACGTTCGCGACTGCCCGTTGCATGCATTCATTGTTTGATTGAGCGCCTCTTCGGGGCAAGCCGAAATACCCGCGCGGGCCGGCGTGGATGAGGTCTGGCGTTCGGTGAATGACTAGGCGCCCTTCCTGTTTCGCCCGGTTCCAGTGAGACCCGGGAAAGAAACGCCACCGCTCTGCGAAGAGCATGGCGCCCAGCTTTTCAATGCGGTCGCCGGGCCCTCGAAAATGATGAAGAGCGTCAATTGCGTCTATACCGGGATCTGACGCCAGCACGCCGCCAATAGAGACAACCGAAATGGGAGCGCCGAGCCATGCCTTCAAAAACGGCGCGGCGCCGACGGCAACCTGCGCGCCGCCGCTATAGCCAATAATGACAACGCGTCCACCGCCGGATTGAAAACCGGCATTGAGCAACGAACGCTCGATTGCGGCGGCCGCGCCCTGACTGAAAATTGGCCCGTATCGATGGTCCGCGCTTACCAGCACCTGGTAGATATTTCTTAGATTGATCAGATTGCGCAATATGGAGCGCTTTCCCTGCAGGTCCAGTTTCTGGAACCATCGCCAAAACCGGTCGAACAGGCGCGGTCCGGCGAGAAGCGGCAACCCCGCAGGCGAGTACGGAAAAACGTCGCTTATAATAACGGCGCCCGGCAATTGCGCGCTGAGTCCTTGCAAGAAAACATCCTCGCGGCGCAACAAATATTTTCCCGAGAGCGAGGCGACGCCGGAAAGATATACGACATAAAGTTGATCCCGCCCGTTTCCGTCTGTTGCAGCGACATCATGCGGCGCGCCGATTTCCCGCTCTGTCCAGCCCGCCCACCAGCTCAGGGTTTCGAGCGGGGAAAGCGCGGCCGTTACGGCGAGCGCGAAGACGGCAAGCGCGATGGAGACGATCAGGATTTCCGAAATCATGATCCGGAACGCTCGTTCAGATTCGCGAAAACGTCGTCCAGAATTTGTCGCGGCGTTTTTTCCAATGCGGAGCCGGCGATCAACCGTTGCAAACGGCCGAGCGGCCGCGCCAGCAGACGGCCGGCCGATATACGAAAAACATAGGCGACGATAAAACCGGTCCCGGCGCAAATGACGGCAGCGCCGATCGGCAGGCCCAACGCCACATGCAGTCCGAAAATCGCCAGCGACATAGACCAGACTTCAAGCATATTGCCGAGCGCAGCGCCGAAGTAGGGGGCGATTGCGAATACGCCTAATAGACGCGGCGCGAAGGCGAGGGCGAGCACGCCGGTCACTGCGGCGAAATCGCCCGGGCCGACCGCACCGATCCGCGTCAGAGGCGCCGTTATCAGCACCGCCGCGCTCCAGGTGACGACCGTCAGCCCATAGGTCGCGCCGGTGAAAGCGATGCTCGCGACAAAACGGTATAGCGGGGTCCGATTGACGACGAGGATGACGCTTTGACCAAGCATCTCCGAGGCGCCCGCAAAGACGGCAATCAGGAGCGCTGCGGTTTGCGCTTCGGCCGAACCCGCCGCCTGGATGAACACGTCAGGCGAATACATGATAGCGCCCGTCGCAAGGCGAACAATCAAGACAGCGAATTCGACAAAAGGCGTAACGGCTGAGAACATGAAACGTTCATTGCCGCCCGCAACCGGCAAACTCAATAGCCGGGGTCTTGCGCTCGCGGGTTGCCGCGCTCCTGTGGAAAAAGCGCCTCTTGCAAATCCATATACGGCCGCGACGCGGCTGTTGCGCAGGCGTCCCGGCAGGGGGTAATCGCTATCGGTCGAAATTGAAGCGAAACCGCCGGATCCTATGCCCAGAACGAAAAACAAAAAATCCGCCCCGACGCCGCCAGAAGAGATTGTGCTGGAGCCGTTCGACGAAGCGCTCTCTCAGCGCTATCTCGCTTACGCCTTGTCGACGATTACGGCGCGGGCGCTGCCCGATGTGCGCGACGGGTTGAAGCCGGTTCACCGCCGCATTCTTTACGCCATGCGTCAGATGAAATTGAACCCGAGCGGCGGTTTCAAGAAATCGGCAAAAGTCGTCGGCGAGGTCATGGGCAATTTCCACCCCCATGGCGACGCGGCAATTTACGACGCCATGGTGCGCCTGGTTCAGGATTTTTCCGTACGCGTACCATTGGTCGACGGGCAGGGAAACTTCGGCAATATTGACGGCGACAACGCCGCCGCCATGCGCTACACGGAAAGCCGGCTGACCGCCGCAGCGCAATTGCTGCTGGACGGCATTGACGAAGACACCGTCGATTTCCGCGAAACCTATGACGGCGAGGGGCGTGAGCCCATTGTATTGCCCGCCGCCTTTCCAAACCTGCTCGCCAATGGCGCCAGCGGCATCGCCGTCGGCATGGCGACATCGATCCCGCCGCATAATGTGGCCGAGTTAATTGACGCTTCGCTGCATCTCATCAAGACGCCGAAGGCGCGCACGGAAACGCTGCTGAAATACGTAAGAGGACCGGACTTCCCGACCGGCGGTATCTGCGTTGAAGATGCGGCGTCCCTTGAAGAAGCCTATGCTACGGGGCGCGGCGGGTTCCGGGTGCGCGCCCGCTGGGAAACGGAAGATCTGGGCCGCGGCCGCTATCAGGTCGTCGTCACTGAGATTCCCTATCAGGTGCAGAAATCGCGCTTGATCGAAAAAATCGCTGAACTCATTCAGGCCAAAAAATTGCCCGCTGTCGCCGATGTTCGCGACGAAAGCGCGGAGGATATTCGCCTCATCATCGAGCCGCGTTCCGGCAATATCGACGCCGCCGCGATGATGGAGGCGATGTTCAGGCAGACAGACCTCGAATCGCGATTTTCGCTGAATCTCAACGTGCTGGGCGCCGACGGGGCGCCGCGCGTCATGGGGCTGCGCGATGTCCTGCAGGCCTATCTCGATCACCGCAAGGACGTTTTGGTTCGGCGTACAAAATTTCGTCTTGAAAAGATCGCCCGGCGCCTCGAAATCCTCGACGGGTTTCTGATTGCCTATCTGAATCTAGACGAGGTTATCCGCATCATTCGGTATGAAGATGATCCGAAGGCGGAATTGATGAAGGCGTTCAAGCTTTCGGACGTTCAGGCCGAGGCCATCCTCAACATGCGGCTTCGGTCTTTGCGCAAGCTTGAGGAAATGGAGATCAAGACGGAGCACAAGGACCTCAAGGCGGAACAGAAATCCTTGCGGGCGTTATTGAAGTCCGACGATGCGCAATGGAAAAAAATCAGCGAAGAGCTTCGTGAAGTCAAGAAACTCTTTGACCCGAAATCGGATCTGGGACGGCGCCGCACGGACTTTGACGCGGCGCCTGAAGTCGATGAGGTCGATCTCGATATATTGGTTGAGAAGGAACCGGTCACGGTTGTTGTTTCTGAGAAGGGATGGGTGCGCGCTCTGAAAGGGCATGTCGAAGACACGGGCGGCATTAAATACAAGGACGGAGACCGAGAGGGCGTTGTGGTGCCGGCCATGACCAATGACCGGCTGATGCTCTTCGCGACGAATGGAAAGTTCTATTCCCTCGACGTGGCGACGCTGCCGGGCGGGCGGGGCCATGGCGAACCTATTCGCTTGATGGTGGATATGGGCAATGACGATGATATCGTGACGGCGTTTCTGTATAAAGGCGCGCGAAAATTGTTGCTGGCGTCGTCGTCCGGGCATGGATTTATTGCGCCGGAAGATGAGTGCGTTTCAAACACCCGAAAAGGCAAGCAAGTCTTGAAACCGGCGCCTGGCGCGGAAGCCGCCGTGTGCCGGGCAGTCGGCGAAACCATCGGCAAAAAGGACATGCTTGCGGTCGTCGGCGACAATAAAAAGTTTCTTGTCTTTTCAGCCGCGGAGTTGCCTGAGATGACCCGCGGCAAGGGCGTCGTCATTCAGAAATACCAGAAAGGCGGGCTTTCGGATGCGAAGATTTTCAGCCCCGGGGAAGGGCTGACATGGACAGATCGCTCCGGCCGTACGCAGACGATCGATGACTGGAAGCCCTATGTCGGGAAACGGGCGCAAGCTGGCCGTATTGCGCCGAAAGGCTTTCCGACATCCAAAAAATTCGGTCGCGACGCATAGATTGCAGTCGCGTTTCATCAATCGTTCAAATTCGATTTAAACCTTGGACCGGACGGTCACAATGGTCTTGTGAAATTCGATTACGCTCGACGGCTTCGGAATTCATCGACACTGAAGCTTCTCGTCTATGTTTGGAAAAAAAGAATCTGAAAAGGACGTCGCCGACCGGTTACGGTCGCTGAAACAAGCGCGGCCGGTAGAGTTTTCTACGCTACAAAAGGAGGCGCTCGCCAAGGCGCGCGAAACTGATCGTGAGGCCTATCGGAGGGCCGTCTATAAGATCGGCATGGTGATGACCCATGGGGGCGACGAGGCGCGATGCGTGGTGCGCGACATCAGCGATACGGGCGCGAAAATCGTGCTGGAAGGCGGCTTGGCCTTGCCGGCGGAGTTCCGCCTGCTCATCGACGGCTATCGGGCGCCGGCGGACGCGACGCTAAAGTGGCAGAAAAAAAACGAGGCTGGCGTCAGCCTCGCCTAGCCAGTTTTCGGTGTAGTCGATCTCAACCGGATCGTCGCTTCAGATGAGCGCACAACATCACTGCAGACATTTGTGATCATGCATCCTGGCGCAAACGCATGTTAACAGCGCGTTTTTCCGCCACGGCCTTGTTTTTCCGCAGGAATGAGATATGAGCGGCGGTTGCGCGGGTATAGCACAATGGTAGTGCAGCAGCCTTCCAAGCTGAATATGCGGGTTCGATTCCCGCTACCCGCTCCAGCCTTCCTTACTTCGTGATTTTTCTTTCGATACTGATTCCTGGCGCGACCAAGCGATTATGGTGGTCGCCTTGTAAACGGCTTGACGCAAAATGGCTGGCGCCGCCAAGGTCGAACCCGGAGGCGCTGGATGAAAAAGAACACGGCCCTTGTCGCCGACATTGGCGGCACCAATGTGCGCTTTGCGATTGCGGTGTATGATGGAGACGCGATTTCACTTCGCGACGTTACATCATTTCGCGCAGAGAAATTCGAAAATGCTTTTCAGGCTGTCAAAACTTATCTTAGTACTGTCGACGATCATCCGGATCGCGGCGCCGTCGCGGCCGCCGGGCCGGTTATTGGCGACAAGATCGAATTGACAAACTTGCCCTGGCCGCCGCTCACGCGCGGCTTCGCCGATGCTTTAAAAATTGGCGACGTTCGGCTCGTGAATGATTTCTATGCGCAGGCCGCCGGCGTCGATTACTTGCCAGACGCGGCGTTTGTCAGCGTCAAAAACGGCCATACCGCTATCGGCGCGCCGCAGTTGATGATCGGGCCGGGCACCGGATTTGGGCAGGCTATTATTGCGCCGGCGCAGCCGGGCACGATGATCCTAGCAACGGAGGCGGGACATTGTTCCTTTGGCGCGCGTAACGAAAAGGAGTTCGCGCTTCTTTCGGAAATTCGCAAACATCACAATCCGGTTTGCATTGAGCACATCGTATCCGGCGAAGGAATTGCCAATGTGTATCGTGCGCTCCGAGCCCTTGCAGGCGATCGCGGCGCCAGAAAACGCCCCGACGAGATTGTGGCGGATGCGCGAAGCAACGCCGATCCGTACGCCGCCAAAGCCCTTGATTTTTTCACCGCGAGCCTGGGGCGCGTCGCCGGCGACGCAGTGCTCGCAACTGGCGCCCAGGGCGGCGTTATCATTAGCGGCGGCGTAGTACCCAAAGTCCGCGACGTGTTTTCTGCGGGCAAATTCATCGAGCAGTTTTGCAATAAAGGCCGCATGTCAAAATATTTGGAAGCAATTCCTGTGCGGCTGGTTGTCGACGAAAGAACGGCGCTATTCGGCGCTGCGTCCGTCTTTGCAGCGGGCGTTAATTAGTACGGCGATTGTCAGCGCGTCACATCGCTGCGACATTCGCTGGCGCGAGGGTTCGCATTCTTGCTTTTGACTTCGCCTTGAATTGATACATTTCCGCATCGGCGGCGCGCATGGCGTGCATCAGATCTTCCTCCGTGTCAGGATCGATGATCGCGCTGCCTATACTGACGCTGTAGGCTATTTTTTTGCCGCTTGTCGCCAACGAATAGCTGTCGTTGTTCATCAGTTTGTCGCGAACGCCGTCGACCTCGCGTTTTGAGCGGACATTTTCCAGAACGATCACAAACTCATCGCCGCCAAGCCGCGCGACGATGTCAGTGTTTCGCACGCAAGTCTTCAGGCGTTCCGACAAATGCATTAATAGCAGGTCGCCTGCCTCGTGACCGTGCGTGTCGTTGACGGATTTGAAGTCATCGATATCCACCACAAGAACGCCAACCAGCCGTTCGGCGCGACGCGATCGCGACAGACCGCGTCGCCACCGATCGTAAAGCAGCGCGCGATTTCCGAGCCCGGTCAGGCTGTCATAATAGGCCTTGGTCGTGAGGTCGTTTTCTTTCTGCTTTCGGCTGACGCTGTATTCAATCACCCGTTCGAGCGCGCGGCTGTCCAGCGCCGTTTTCGGGAGGTAGTCCTGAGCGCCGATCCCTAGCGCCGCGACAGCGATGTTCGCGTCATCGGTGCCCGTTAACACGACAATGGGCGTTTCCGGATTGACCTGATGAATTTCGCGCACGGTCTCCAGCCCTGCGCTGTCCGGCAAATTCATGTCCACAAGTACGGCGCGGAATTCCTCGCGGGACAGTTTTTTGCACGCCTCCGACAAAAGCTTGCATCGATCGACGGCGAACGCCTGCCGGCAGCACTTTTCAAGCAACTCGCGGGTTACGGCCGCGTCAAAATCGTCGTCTTCCAGCAGCAATACCTTCGGCGATTCGGTCATGAAAATCCCCTAGAGACGGTACGCAATCGTTTTGCGAGCAACACAGACCAGTTACAACCAAAGATTGCAGAAATTATGTAACAATTTACTAATGGGACGCGTCGAAGGATTCTGTCAGGGTAAGGAACTGGTCACGCATGCTTCGTGAACCGGGCGTAACTGGCCGGCGTCCTCAGAAACCACAGTGCGATAGTACTTTCGCAGGCAAACGCATACAGGAACGGCGCGTTGTGGGGTGTGCCCCATATCGAATATTCGCCTATTACGTGTGTATCCGCGCCGCTTGTTTACGGGCTGCGCGTTCCATTCTATCTTGCAAAAACAGGAACGACGATCGCCTTGTCGGCGCATGTTGGGGAGTATTGTAAAGTGTACATAAAGTATTTGCCGGTTCTTTCCGGCGTTATTGCGTTAACGGTTTCGCCGGCCTTGTCGAACGGGCAGGGCCATGGACGGAAACCTCTGATTGATCTGACCATCGAGGAACCGGGCGGGGAGCGCAAATCATTCGCCCCCGGATTTTTCTCCGGACCGCAATCTTATTACTACGAAAATTATGAAAGGAATCGGCGCAATCGGCTGCCGGTCATGAATGAAGACGGATGGACGCTGTCGTTTCGGCTCGCTGCGCCGGAGTCCGTTGCATTAATCAGTACACGGCTCTCAAATGCGCAAGAGGGGCCAAATTTTGAAACGCTTGTTCTGAAGGACCCTGACGGATGCCTCGATTTGAGCCATGCGTTGCCGACCTTTGACGGCGGTGAGTTTCCGGCGGATCTTAGTCCCATTGATGACAACTGTCCGTCTCCCCAGGACGAGAAGTTTATGGTTTTCAATATTGACTATGACGATGCGCCTTTCGTTGAGGACAACTATATTTTCGGCGGCTGCGAGGGGCCGAAACGTGAACGGCTGAAAGACGACGCCTTTGACGACATCACAGACTTCAGACAATCGAACAAAGCCTACATTCTGAGAAATCCCGCCGCTATGACGCCTTTCGCGTCTCCGGTGGGGCCGTCAACAGGCGGCACAATGGTCGAGGATTGTTACGGTTACGGCGTCGATGAAGACATTTCTTCTCTGGTCGTCATGGTGAATACTGGCGCGGCGCGAGTTTTCGATGAGAATTTGAACTACGATAACACGCGCATTCGGAACATGGCGGGCTTTGTTTCCGGCGTTACCGTCGAATATCTCGATAACAACAATGCGACCACGGTCGTAGCGCATATGCCGGTGCGACCGGCGATGCTGACGCCGCTCACATTTTTCGATTTCGATATGCCGGTGAATGTGTTTGACGGTGATCCCATGTTCCCGCCGTCTTTCGACATTCTTCGGAAGATTGAAGACGGTCCCGTCGAAACTTTCACATTGTCCGGCATCACGACCCGCGGCGAGCTGATCAATGAAGTTATCGCGCTGACGCCGAACGAATTTAAAGTGGAGATCAGAGCGGTGGTTGTTGAAGGCGACGCGCCGGAATTTATCGAAGACACCAATTTCGACGGGCGGTTTACAGCGGCCGATCTGAGACGCGACTACAAGCTTCTGTCGAAGGAGGCCGTGCGCAGGATCAACATCGTCGGCAGGCCGTCATTGTTCGAGGAGCGGGATGAGTTTGAATGCCCGCCCCTGATCCTGGTCGACCTCAACGGAAACAATAATCCGCAGGGTTGCGACGATGGCGACGGGACGTCGCGTTCGGCGGTCCGTTTCCCGCGCTAGGGCGGAAGCCTCGCGCGATTTTACGGCGATCGGGAGCGCTGGATTTCCGTCCGGCGCTCCCATAGTAATAGCGTCTTCGAGAGGACGCTTTGATGGATCAACGGCCGTTCCCGGCATATAAAGGCGACGAGCCCTATATCTTCGTCAGCTACGCCCATGCGGATTCCGCACGGGTCTATCCCCTGCTGACCGATCTGCGCGAGCGCGGCGTCAATATCTGGTATGACGAAGGCATCGAACCCGGCAGTAAGTGGCGCGAAGAACTTTCATCAGCAATCCAGAATGCCGAAAAGGTTCTCTTTATCGCGTCGAAAAAATCGGTGGCGAGCGCCAATTGCGAGCGCGAAATTGACTACGCGCTGTCGCTGAATATTCCGGTACGCCTTGCCTATATCGAAAAGGTGCTGTTGCCGCCGGCGCTCAGTTTCAGCCTTGGCAGCCATCAGGCGGTTTTCTCTGACCATTATGACGAGGAAACATTCCGTCAGAAGGTTCACGATACGGTTGTCGGCAATCCGGTCCAGCGGCTGGGACGGATTGCTTCAAAAAACAGCAGGCTCCTCGGCATTGGCGCTGTCGCGGCGGTTCTGATTGCGGCTGCGGCGCTTTACTATAGCATCCAGTCGGATCTGCGCGATGACGGCGTAGAGCGCGCCGACATTGAAATTACGCCGACCCTCGAAGCGCCGGTGCGCATTGCCGTCAAACCGCTCCAGAATGTAACGGGCGAAAGCGATCTCGACTGGATCGGCGATGGTCTCGCCAATCTTATGCGCGACCAGTTATCGTCATCGCGATATGCTGTGGTTCTCTCGCCGGTGAGCTGGCTGAACCTGGCCGAGGGCGCAACATCCGATGCGGAATTGATGACCAAGGCCCGCAGCGCGGGGATCGACTATTTTGTTTCAGGCGAACTGCTCGGCGCCGACGAAGATCTGCTCGCGACTGTGCGCGTCACCAACCTGCGCGCCGGCATCGACGTCATGTCGCAAACCTATCCTGAGCTTTCTCCATCGGAACTTGTGAACTCGGCAACGCGTATCGCGGTCAATATCAAGCAGTCTATGAAGATCCCGCGCGAACAGGAATTGCAATCCCTGTCCGCCGATTTCGTAACCAACAATATTTCTGCTTATGAGGCGTATGTCGCCGGGCTGAAACACTACAACAAGTTCGAATACGAAGAAGCGGAGAGGGCCATGAATACGGCGTTGCAGCTCGCGCCGGATTTTCACATCGCGCGCTACCGCCTTGCGGATATTCTGAACACGACAAGCAGGCGCAATCGCGCGCAGGAGGTCTTTCGGGAAATTCCGTCTGACGCTGGCGCCAACAGTCGCGAACAGCGCTATTTCGACGCTTTCGAGAAGGTTCTCGCTGGCGCCTCCGGGGACGCTATCGATATTTACAACGCTATTCTTGAGGAATTCCCTTACGAGATTGAGGCGCAGCAGCTCCTGTCGCGCGCCTATTTCGATACGTATCAGGAACAAAAGGCCATTGAGGTCCTGCGAAGGCTGAAGTTACAGGAGCCGGAAAATCCGCACGTTCTGGGCGCCCTCGGTTATCAATTAACGTCCATCGGCGAAACGGATGAAGCTGAGACAACCCTGACGGACTACGTTGCGAAATTTCCTGACGTGCCGAACGCCTGGGAACTCCTCGGATCGCTAAATCTGAGGCGCGCCGAAATCAGCGATGCGGAGGCGAATTATAAAAAAGCGCTGGAACTCGATCCGGCTTTTGCGTCAGCGCGTATCGGGCTGGCGAAGACGCAGGCGCTCGAATGGAACCTGTCTGCGTCGGAAGCGGGATTCCTCGAAATTCGCGATGATGACGCCCTGCCGCCGCGCAACCGTATCGATGCGGCCTTCAATCTCGCCTATGTGCGCCGCGCGGCGGAGCGACCGACGGAAATGGCCGATGCGTTGTCGCCGGTCCAAGACCTTATTCAAAATGAAGGGGTGCGCACCGGACTATACTGGTATGTGTTGGCGGAAGGCCAGATCGATCTGGGCGACGGCGAAGGCGCGCTCGAATACATTTCGAACGGCATCCGCGATAATCCCGATGGCGGCATTCCAACGCGGTTCTACCATCTGCGCGGTGTCGTCGACGCCATGAATGGCGGCGCCATCGACGAAGAAATTGCTGAACTGGAAAAATACAAACTACCGGAAGACAACCCCGACCGGACCGAAGACAAGGCGATTGCGCATTTGAAAGGACTGGCGGCGCTGGCGCGCGGGGATGCCGCCGCCGCTGTGGCGCACCTCAATGAGGCGACAGAAAAATTTGGTTATGAATACGGCATCTACGAAATCGATCTTGCCAGGGCGCGTTTTCAGGCCGGCGAACAGCGTGACGCCCTAAACCTAATCAATGAGGCGCGCCTCAATAATGACAGCCTTCTGTCGGGCGAACTGCGTCTCGATCTTCTTTGGCCGCGTCGCCGCGCAGCTTTTATCGAGGCGGATTTTTACGAGGCGATGGGGCAGGCGGACAGGGCCGCGACGCTCAGGGACGCGGCGCGTTCGCAAGTTCAGTAGCGACAAGATCGCTCTCGCTGGCCCGCGGTTTCGCGAGCGGCGCGAATAGCCGGAATGTCACCGGCACGAGAAACAGCGTGAACAGTGTTGCAAACCCTAACCCGCCGAAGACAACCCAACCAAGCGCGGCACGCGCCTCCGCCCCGGCGCCGCTGCCCAGGATGAGCGGCGTGCTGGCGAGCAGGGTCGACAGTGCGGTCATCAGTACGGGTCGTAACCGGGTCATCGCCGCATGCTCAATGGCGTCCCGGACGCTTTCGCCGCGGTCGCGTTGCTGATTGGCGAATTCGACAATCAGGATGCCGTTTTTCGCCATGATCCCGATTAACAGGACAAGTCCAATCTGGCTGTAATAGTTTATCGACCCGCCCGTCAGGAAGATCGCGTAAAGCGCGGCGGCAACGCCAAACGGCACCGTCGCCATGATGACAAAGGCGCTTACAAAACTTTCAAACTGCGCGGCCAAAACGAGCAGGACAATGATTGCGGCGAAACCGAAAACGATCAGAGTTGATCGGTTGGTGTCCTGCAAGATTTTCGCTTCGCCAAGCAGCGTTGTCGAAAGCGACCCCGTGAGCGTTTCGCCGGCGGCTTCGCGCATGGTCTCGACAGCTTCGCTAAGCGCAACGCCTTCCTGCAGCGAGGCTGAAACTGGAACCGCGCGCCGGCGCTGTTCGCGCGACAGGGTTGAGGCGACAGCAATTTCCCGCACGCTCGCAACTGAAGAGAGCGGGACAAAGTCGCCATTGCGCGCCCGCAGATAAATGTCGGCGAGATCCGTCGGGTCGTTTACCGCCTCGCCGGCGCCGGAGACCCGCACTTCCAGGATATCGTCACCGACAAACACCTGCGCGGCGCGAAACTCATCCGCCATGACTTGCACGGTGCGGGAAATCGAAGCGACGGGCACGCCGATTGACGCCGCCGCTTCCCGGTCAATGTCGATCGTGATCTGCGGCTGCGACGTTTGAAAATCAGTACGCACCGCGCGGAACATACCGGTCTGTTCGAGCCGCGCGCCTAGCGCTTCGGCCGCTTCCGCCGCCTCCAGAAAATCATCGCCGACCACCGCAAACTGCAGGCCTTGTCCCGCGCCGCGAATGCCAAGCGAGTTGCCGCTCCTGATGATCGCAGTGACACCCGGAATGTTGGCGATCCGGCGGCGAATTTCACTTTCGAAATCCTGTTGTGAGGCGCTGCGCTCCGACCAGTCGGGCAGGCGGAGGATGACGAATGAAATCTGACCGCCGCGCACGCCGGTGATCGACGTTAGGTTCGATGCGCGCCCTTCATCGACAATCGGCTGCAACCGGCTTTCAATCTCTAGCACTTTCCGATCGAGGTAGTCGAAGTTCGATCCTTCCTGTCCAAACACCATCATGAAGACGCGACCGCGATCCTCCGTGGGCGTCAGTTCTTTTGGCGTTGCCTGAAATACGAAAAAACCGCCGATACCGAAGATGCATGCCGCGCAGAGCGACAATGTGGGCCGGTTCAGCAATATGCGCAAAAGCCGGATGTAAATTGCCGACAGACGCCCGGCGGGCTTGCGTTTATGGGATGGCTCCGAGAGGTCCTGATCCATTTCGGCGCGGTATTCGCGTCCGAATCGAACGGTCATGACGGGACAGAGCGTCAGCGCGACAAACGACGAAACAATGACAGCGAAGGCGAGGACGAAGCCGAATTCCGAGAACAGACGACCTGCCTGGCCGGGCAGGAAGGAAATGGGAATGAAAACGGATGCAAGCGTCGCGGTGGTTGCAAGGACCGCAAAGACAATCTCCCGGCCGCCGATGATCGCTGCCGCGCGTTTGCCGGCGCCCTTGGCGCGCCATCGCTGAATGTTCTCCGTCACAACGATCGAATCATCGACGACGAGACCAGTCGCCATCACCAGCGCAAGCAACGTAATAAGATTGATGGAGAAGCCTGCAAGCCAGAGCGCCGCGACCGTGCCAAGTAGAGAGATGGGAATAGTGACGGCAGGGATCATCGTCGCCCGCCATGAGCGCAGAAACGCGAATATCACAGCGACTACGATGAGTGTTGCAAGCGCGAGACTTTTGATCACTTCCCGGATTGCGGCGTTGATAAAGATCGAATCATCAACCGTGACACCGATTGAAACGCTGTCGGGAAGGACCTGATCGAGCTCCCTCACGGCGGCCCGAATATCTCGCGATACCGCGACAGTATTGGACTGCGCCTGCCGGACAATGCCAATCCCGACACCAGGACTGCCATCGACCCGCGCCGTCGTTGTTTCGTCTTCAAATCCCCATTCGACAATGGCGACATCGGACAGCCTTGTTTGATCGTCGAGACGAAGGGCGCCGATATCTTCCGGCGTCTGCGACGGGGCTTCGGCGCGAATGAGAAGTTGTTGAGAGTCGTTGCGGAGCCGGCCGCTCGGCGTGTTCTGTACAGCGTTCGAGACCAGCGCCGCCACATCGTCGACGGTGAAGCCGCGCGCCGCGAGCGATACCGGTACGATCCGCACCCGGATAACCCGGTTTCGAACGCCGTAGTCGTCGGCTTGCGCGACGCCTTCAACCGCCTGAAGGCGCGGCAGGATTACGTCATCGACGAGCCTTGCAAGGACGCCCGGTTCAAGACCTTTCGCCGAGACGGCAATGCGCATGATCGGCGAGGCTTCCGTATCAGCCTTGCGCACAATCGGTTCTTCAATGTCTTCCGGCAGGTCGCGGGCGATCGCGGAAACGGCATTTTTGATATCCGTCGACGCAATGTCGATATTCGTGCTCGCCGAAAACTCAACGGTGATCTGGCTGCGGCCGTAGCGGGACGACGACGAGACCGACTGGACGCCGTCGACCAGCGCAATGGCGCTTTCGACAACGGCGGTGACTTCTGCATCGATCGCTTCCGGCGTGGCGCCGGGATAATTCGTGGACACCGAAACGACCGGTTGATCGACCTCCGGCAATTCGCGAACCTCGACGCCCGCCAGGGCGGCGAGACCGGCGAGCGCAATCAGCAGACTGACGACGGTTGCAAGAATAGGGCGCTGAATGAAGGCGCCGATAAAGCCGCCATTGGCGGGCGTCATATGGGTGCTCGGGTTTTCCGCCATTCCCGACTAGTTCGCCGCTGTCGGCGCGCTATGGCGCGCCGGGCTGGAGGACGTTTTCGCTGGCAAGGGCGAGCCGCGCCGTACGCGGTCGGCGCCTTCGGAAACGATGACGTCTCCGGCGCTAATCTCGCCTTCAACGAGTACAAGATCATCCCGGCGTTGCAGGACGACAACAGCGGCGCGTTCCGCTGCGCCGTCGTCATTGCGACGCCAGACGAATGCGCCGGCCCGGTCCCATTGAAGCGCAAGGCCCGGCAATGCGATTGCGTCCTCACCCTCGGCGGTTGTTGAAACAGCGAAAACAGCGCCGGGAATCAGGCGGCCATTGGCGTTTTCAAACAAGGCTTCGGCTTTCAGCGAACGCGACACCGGATCGACGCGGCTATCGATGGCGACAATTTTCCCGTCGTAAAATTGTGCGGCAGCCGATGTGAGCGCAGCGCGCACCGGCTGGCCGATATTAATGAAGCTCGCCGATTCCTGGGGAACGGCGAACTCGATAAATACCGACGAAGTGTCGTCAAGCGTTGTTACCGGATCGCCTGCGCGGAGAAAATCGCCGACTTCGATGTCAGAAAGGCCGATAATGCCGCTGAACGGCGCAACAATACGCCGTTGCGAGACGGCCACTTCCGCGGCTCGCAATGCCGCCTGCGCTGCGATGTAAGCATTTTGCGCCTGCTCCGCCTCCAATTCCGACGCGGCCTCGCTGTCTTCGAGATTTCGGTATCGCTCTGCATTCGCCCTGGCGATCGGGTAATCGGCGCGCGCGCGCGTCAGCGCCACCTGCTGCTCATCGTCGTTGATACGCACGATCAGGTCGCCCTCGCTGACCCGTGCGCCCGGGGCGATCGCCACTTCCTCAATAATGCCGGTGATCTCCGATGTGATGGCGACGTTCCTGCTGGCCCGTGCTTCGCCGATGACATCGATTGTGCGCGCAATCGCAGATTGTTCCGCTACAGCCATAGACACGACAGGCGTGTATCGCCCAGCGCCGCGGCCGGCGCCGGGACGCCCGTTCTGGCCCGGTGCGCCCGCGCTGTCGCCGCTGCTATTGCCGACGTAGGTCACAGCCCCGGCGCCAAGCAGAACGCCGGCCAGAACGCCCGCGAAAAGCAGAAGAGGGGTTTTCAAATCGCCTCCGGAATTCGTTTCGCTGAAACCGCCAAAGCGGCCCTAAAGCCTTTATACAGCAAATGTTGATTTTGACTTCATTTCTACGGCGCCGGCGCATACCGGGATCACTCAAAGCCCGTTAACCGCTCCTTATCAATTTGTCGCGGGAACGGTCCGGGGCTCTGCAGCGCGAACGCTTGTTCATTCATGGCTTTGCGGCGGCCCGCCGGCGGCTCGATGCCTTATGGCGTCGGCGCTTTCCCAGATTTTTCCGCCTACGAATAACCCGACGGAATTGGTGAACTCTGCGTATTCGACCGAGGCGTACATGCCGCATTGGATGTACGGGTCGCCCGCCATCAGGGATTTTGCGTCGTCAACAGAACCGGCCAGTACGAGAAAGACAGAACCGGTAATGCGGTCTCCGCCCGGCTCGCGCATCGGTCCGGCGGTGACATAGGATCGCCAGTGTTTTTCCACGTGCTGGAGGTGCCCGTCGAGATGGGCCGCGCGAGGACCGGCCGCGTCCGGTCCGTCCCGGCAAATAACAAGGAAACACGGGTCCTTAATTCTTGGCGCGACGGGGACCTCGCTCGCCATTCTTGCCTCCTCTTCGCGGCTGTGGGTGTTTTCCACCATGAGCAGAAACCTTCAAAGCTGTGCAGTTTAACGGCGAACAATCGTTGCCAATCCGCCACACCCGGCCGGTGTTGCGCGCAATGGAGCGTTGACAGGTTACGCGGATACGGTGTTCACTTGCAAATGGTATATCATTTCAAAAGCTGCTCGCGCAGGTGCGCGGTTGGCTGAACGCTTTGCGAAGTCGCATTCCGAGGGAGGGATCCAGAATGAAACGCGGATTTTTGATGAGTACGGCAGCAGCCGCGATAGTAACAGCCGCCGGCGCGGCGCCGGCTTTGGCGCAGGACGTCGAAGAAATTCGGGATGCGCGCCGCGATACGATCGTCGTTACCGCGCGGAAGAAAGAAGAAAACATTCAGGACGTGCCGGTCGCGGTCAGCGCCTTCAGCGCGGAAGACATCTTCCAGCAGGGTATCAAGGATATCGAAGAGCTGTCCCGCCGCACGCCGGGTTTCATTTTCGATTCGCCCTTTGGCCGCCAGTTTGACCGACCGATCATTCGCGGTCAGGCAAACATTCTCGGCGCGTCGGGCGTCTCTGTCTTTATTGACGGCGTGAATGTGCCCCAGTCCATCCGGTCCATTAACTTCGGCGACATCGATCGGATCGAGATCATCAAGGGTCCGCAAAGCGCGCTCTTTGGTCGGAACACCTATTCCGGCGCCATCAATATTACGACTCGGCAGCCGACGAACGAATTTCAGGGCGATGTATCCGTGGAACTTGGCGCAGACGGCCTGGTGCAATTCCTCGGAAACGTCCGTGGTCCAATTATTGAAGACAAGTTGTTTGTCTCAATCTCCGGACGCATTTACGAATTCGACAGCGAGTTCGACGTTCCCAGCAACCCGAACCCGTCGGTCGGCAATGAATCGTCACGGTCAATTTCCGGCGTCATCCGGTATTTCCCGACTGAAAATTGGGAAATCACCGCCCGCGCCGCCTACAATGAAGACGATGACGGCCATTTCCCGATCGGCCTTCTGGGCTTTGAGGATTTGAACATCAACGTTCCGGGTGGCACCGATCTTGGCGGCGTCCAGCCCTTCTTTGACGGCGTTGTGCCGACAAGCTTCCCAACGCCAAGCGGCTCTGACCAGTTGTCGAATACGCTGGGCGAAGGCGGCGGCCTTGAGCGCGAAGAAGAATTTTACGCGCTCAACAGCAATCTTGAGTTCGGCGGCGGCTATAACTTTTTCACCACCATCGGTTACTCGAAAGAAAATTTCCGCGACGAGCTCGACTCTGACGGTCAGTTGACATCGTTCGGCACTGCGCGGCTCTTCGGACCGTTCCCGCTCGGTCCGATGGGAACGCCGCCATTTGGCGTTGGCCTTATTCCGTTCGATTTCACCACGACTGATGATGACGAAACGGAAACGTTCGTCGCGGAAGTCCGGGTCGATTCTCCCGCCGATAAACCGTTCCGTTGGCGCCTTGGCGGTTACTACTTCAAGTCGGTTGATCGTGATCGCGACCTTCTCGGTCGTTTCGATGACCCGCGTTTCGAACAGGCTGCGTTGGACTCGTTCAATCAGGCGAATGCGGAAATCGCCGCGGCGCTTGGTCAGTTTTTCGTCGTGCCGCTTGTTCCCTTCAGCTATGGCCCGTCGGACCTGCAAGATACGGAAACGGAAAACATCTCGGTCTTCGGTTCGTTATCTTATGATCTTTCCGATCGCCTGACGGCGACAGCGGAGCTTCGCTGGGCGGAAGAAACCATCACGCAACAGGTCGTTGATTTTGATACGCGTCAGTTCATTCAACTCGATGGTGCAAATGATCAGGTTGAAGCGACGTTCACAGCATGGACGCCTCGTTTCATCGTGAACTATCAGGCGTCGGACAATAACCTGCTTTATGCGTCTGCGGCTCGCGGCACCAAGCCTGGCGGGTTTAACGGCGCGCAGGGCTTCCAGTTTGGGTTCGGCACGTTCGACGAAGAAACCAACTGGCAGTTCGAACTGGGTTCGAAGAATGTGTTTGCGGATGATCAGTGGCTAGTCAATCTTGCCGGCTACTATTCGACGCTTTCGGCCTATCAGTTGACGGAAAACCTGGCGGCGCTGGGCGCCAACACGACAACCGGGTCGGTGACGGCGAATGTCGGCGACGTTGATATTCTGGGTATTGAACTGGAGACGTCATTTACGCCCAATGCGCTTCCGGGTCTCACGCTTGGCGGCACGTATGCCTGGACTGACACTGAGTTTTCCGCCGGCACCGAAGCGACGCAAGGCGCGGTGTTTGGAGACAATTCGCTGGTCGGCCAGGAGTTGCCGCGTCAGGCGCGCCATCAGGCGTCGTTCTTTGGCGATTATCGCATTGAGAACTCCGATCGCGTCACAACAACGCTTTCGTTAAACGGCACCTATCTTTCAAGCCGCTTCGCGCAGGTTCAAAACCTTGCCGAAACCGGAAGTTCGTTTGAACTTGATGCGCGCATCACCATGGAACTTGATGAGCAATACAGTCTCGCCTTCTATGGGAAAAACCTGACCAATGAGGACGCAGCAATCGGCGTGCTGCGCTTTATCGATCCGAGCCCGGGCAATGGCAGTTTCACGGTCGCCGGCGTCACGCCTTCTACGGCGTTTAACTTGGCGTCCGGCGGACAATCGCGCGGCTTCCAGTATAACAATCGCAACGGCGCGCGTTGGGGCGTTGTGTTGCGTGCGAAGTTCTAGTCGCGCGACCCGCGTACAAGATTTCGGACGGCGTTCCTGCAACGCCGTCCGGTCACTGCCCTTTTCGTAATCGGAAGGAATAAGTAGTGCGCGCATTAAGACCGATCATCGCGGCGCTGATAGCGGCGACAGCCGCGGTTTCATTGGCAAGAGCCGAAGACCCGACAACAGTCGAAGGGACTCTTCGGACGGCGAGTTTCGTCACCAACGATATCGAAGCGTGCATCGAATTTTACGAAACGCTCCTCGGCTATCATGTTCTTGGCGACTCAACGATCACCGCGGAAAAATCGCGCCGCGTTGTCGGGGCGACCGGCGAGCGCGCCGTCAAACGCTACGTCGCTATGGCGCCGCGGGGCTGGACGATTGAAAATCAGGACCTTCGCGGCGGCGTGAGCTTTATCGAAATAGAGGGCGCAGAAGCATCGCCGTTTAATCAGGACGGGGCGCGGGCGTCTCGCGCTGGCGAACTGATCCTGGCGCACCGCGTCACGAACATTGAAGAAATCGCAAAGCGGGCGGCGGCGCTGGGCGCGCCAATTGTTGCGCCGCTAGGGAAATCAGGGAGCGGCAAGTCCATGTCCATGGCCGTTCTCGATCCCAATGGCGTACGTGTCGAAATGTACGAGTACTGAACGCCCGCTTTGACGAGATTCTCGCGGCGGGGGCGGCGTCAATAACTTACACGTATTTTCCGAGCACATACCGGAGAGGGAGAGGCTGGCATGTCAAAGAAAAACCAGACGACGATGTCCCGTCGAACAATGTTCGCGGCTGGCGCAGCCCTTGGGGCGGCAGGGTTTTCGACGGCAGCCCGCAGCGAAAGTGAGCCGCAAGGCGCGCTTTCGGTTCCGGAAAACGGCGCGAATTATGCGCGCGTCCCGTTGAAAAAAGACACGGTTGCCGTTTCCGGGATTCAATCGCGCGTGCGCGCCGTAGACGGCGGATCGCCGCGGCGGGGTATTCGAGACAACCTCAACCATATGGTCGAATTGATCGACAAGGCGCAGTTCTACGGCGGGAAAAAAGACCTTCTTTGTTTTCACGAGTTTCCCATCACCGGCTGGTCGACATGGAGCCGAGAAGAAGTGCTGCGGATCGCGATTGAAATTCCGGGTCCGGAAACTGAAGTTCTTTCCAAGAAGGCCCGCGAGCATGGGTGCTATATCAAATTCGGATCATACGCCGTCGACGATGACTGGCCGAACCATATTCTCAGCATAACGAGTATTATCGATCCGGCAGGCGAGGTGATCGCCCGCGACTGGAAGGCGCGAAATATCAAGGGTGTTTTTCCGGGCTTCGAACTTTTCACGACAACAATTTACAATGTACTCGATCAGTACACGGAGATGTATGGGGTAGACGCGGTCATTCCTGTGCACCGAACCGATATCGGCAATCTGACCACGTCCTCCGTGCAGCGTGAGCCGGAGCTGTTCCGCGCCATGGCGATGAAGGGCGCGGAGTTGTTCCTCCGAACCGCGACAGGCGGCTTTTCACTTGACGATATCAAGATGTGTTCGATCTATAACGGCGTGAACAGCGTCATCGTGAACAACGCGGTCTCGCCGAACAATCCTGGTTTCTTCGATGATGCGGGCTCCGGCGGCTCGACAATCTTCGGACCACGCGGGCAGGTTCTGGCGGAAGCGGAATCAAAGTTCGAACAGGCTGTAACGGCGCGAATCAATATGGCCGCTTACCGCGCGCGTCATCAGATCCCCGATGTGCACATGGATCTCTACAAGCCCGTTTTTGATCAATATCGCCCGCGATATGCGCCTAATTTGTTCGCGGACTATCAGCCGACAAGCCTCGGCGATGCGAAGACGTATCTCGACAGCAAGAACGCTTGGAAATAGCGCCCGTCGGCGGCGTTACTGGCGCGTGCAGCTCGCCTGCACCCAGCGCAGGTTCATTGCAATCCGGTCGGCGTCGGGCGACGTCCAGACATAGGATTGCGCACGTTCATCGCCATCCCGATAGGCGTAAAGAACGAGGCTGTTCCGGTTATTGCCGGTCGGCCAGACGACATTGCGCATTTTGAGGCCGACTTTCTGCGGGCGGCGTTCATCCGTCGTCACCCAGATCCAGCCGCCCTGGTCGTGAATTTCCAGATTATTGTCGAATGACCAGTCGTTGTCGCCCGACTTTTTCCTGACGCTGACCCAGCAGGAGAACAGCGATGCGCGGTTGTTTTTGTGGGGAATCCCGGCGCGATTGCCAAATACGTAATTGCCGTCTTCATCGACGGCGCGATCTGAAATCCAGATCGATGATTTTGACAGGTGCAGATCATCATTGATGATAATCTTCTTTCCGGTCCGAGACGACACGAACGAACACGCCTCGTCTTTCATATAGCCGGTAAACTGATCGACTTCGCGTTTCCAGAAGACTTCGCAACCCGGTCGTAGGATCACATCGTCCTGGGTCAGACCACCGAGTTTTTTCGGTTCAGCATGCGCGTCCAGAAGCGCTTCCGGGTCTTTTGGCGTATAAATTGTCAAGCGGATCGCATTCTCGTCGTAGTCCGGCTCGAACGAGTAAATGCGCTGGCGGTAAATATCCGACGGATCGTTGTTCAGATACTGCTGGATATAGAAAGTCTCACCGGGAAAGTTTTCGAGCTTTACCGGATGAAATATATGATGGGTCCTTTCGTGCCGGTCCTCTTCCGGCACGCCGAGTTCGCCTTCAAAATAGACCTGCTCCTGATTGTCATAGCGTCCCGGAAAGATATCCATCATCTCGCGAAAATCCCGGTCGAGAATATCACGCTGATAGGACGGCGCCTCGGCGTTGGCCTGCATCGCGGCAAGGCTGAAAATCGCGGTTGTGATTATTGCAGGTTTCAACAAAGTTCTCTCTCCCGGACGCCCGTGTTTCGTGCTTGAAAAGGACCATCGATATCTTACTCTAAAAGATATATCATTTATACCCGCCTGTTCCCATTTCCGGTTGAGGCGCGTGCAGGAAAACATCATTGCCGAAGACACTATTTGACAAACTGTGGGATATTCACGCCGTCGGAAACGACGAAGACGGCGCGACATTGCTTGCTGTTGATCGCGTCATGCTCCACGAACGCACAGGCGGTGTTGCGCTCCGGTCGCTCTTGGAGGCGGGGCGACGCCCGGTTGCACGCCAGCGAATCTTCGCGGTTATGGATCACATTATCTCCTTTCGTGAAGGGCGAGGGCGCGATGAAGCGCGGTCCCCCGGCGGCGATGTTTTCATCACCGAGACACGCGCGATGGCGGACGAATTTGGGATCAATCTGGTCGATACCGATGACGCCCATCAGGGCATTGTTCATGTGATTGCGCCGGAACTGGGCATTGCTCATCCCGGCGTCAGCCTGGTTTGCCCGGACAGTCACACATGCAGCCTCGGCGCGCTGGGCGCGCTGGCGATTGGCGTGGGTTCGAGCGTTGCGGAACATGCCATGGCGACAGGCGTCATGCGGGTCGAGCGCCCGGCGCAGATGCGCATCGCGATCAACGGCGCCCTTCGCGCCGGCGTCACCGCAAAAGATGTTGCGCTCCATATTATCGGCACGTTTGGAACCGGCGGCGCGAAACGGCGAGTCGTCGAATATGCCGGCGAAGTCGTCAGGAATTTTTCGATCGAGGAGCGCCTGACGCTGTGCAATCTTGCTGTCGAATTTGCAGCGTTCACCGCGGTCATTGCGCCCGACGAAAAAGTTTTCGACTTTGTGAAGGGAAAACCTCACGCACCGTCCCCAAACCATTGGCCGCATGCGGTGCGTGCGTGGAGCGATTTACGCGGCGACGACGATGCGGAGTTTGATCAGGAAATCACGATCGATGGCGCCGATATCAGGCCAATGGTGAGCTGGGGCACCAGTCCGGAGCAATGTGTTGGTGTGGATGGATCCATTCCTTCCCTTTCGTCCGTACCGCACGAGAAGCGCGAACAGGCTGAACGGGCCATGGCGTATATGAAAATTTCGCCGGACATGGCCATGTCAGACCTCGCGATCAAGGGCGCTTTCATTGGGTCATGCACGAATGGACGACTGTCTGATCTTGCCGCCGCGGCAAGAATATTAAGAGGCCGGAAAGTTGCGCCCGGCGTGCGGGCCGTCTGTGTGCCGGGTTCAAAAAGCGTACGGCGCGCCGCCGAAGCGCAAGGGCTCGATAAAGTTTTCAGGGCGGCCGGTTTTGAATGGGGCGAGCCGGGATGCGCCATGTGTTTTTACGCCGGCGGCGAAACATTTCCGTCGGGCGCGCGCGTCATCTCATCGACAAACCGGAACTTTGAGGGCCGGCAAGGACCGGGCGTGCGAACCCATCTTGCGAGCCCGGCAACCGTCGCTGCGAGCGCTGTTCACGGACGAATAATCGGTGCCGATACGATCCCGTCAGATCAGAAGGGTCGGCAATGATGCGGAGAGAACCGTTCACATGTCATGAGGGCGTTGCGGCGCCGATCATGTCCGACAACATCGATACCGACCAGATTATTCCGTCTCGTGAAATGAAATCCGTTGGTCGCGCCGGTCTCGGCGACGGATTGTTCGCTGGTCAACGATACCTGTCGACCGGATCGCGCGAACCAAACCCTGAATTTGTTCTCAATCAGCCCGCCTACCAGAATGCATCCATTCTCTTGTCCGGCGTAAATTTCGGGTGCGGCTCGTCGCGCGAGCATGCTGTGTGGGCGTTGGCCGAGTACGGCATACGGTGCATCATTGCGGAATCCTTCGGCGAAATTTTTCATGGCAATTGCGCACAGAACGGCGTTGCGCCAATTGCCCTCGACAAGGAACAGATTGAGCGCCTCATCGACTATGTGGAGGCGCAACCGCAACGCCACAAACTACGAGTGAACATGGAGCGCCAGAGCGTCGCTGCGCTGACTGAGCCGGATATCGCGTTTGAATTTGAGATCAAGCCGTATCAAAAGCGATTACTGTTAGGCGGTCTCGATCCTATTGGATTGACGATGACGCATGAAGATGAAATTCAAAAATTTTTAAAGCAGGACGCCGAAGCGCGTCCGTGGATATACGAATAAATTATTCAGCCGCTTTTGAGATGTCGCCGTCGCTGAAAATAATTCTGCCTTGCGACAGGCTGCTGATCTCTTCTTTGCTGTAGCCGAGGCCAGAGAGCACCTCAGCCGAATGTTCGCCGATACGCGGCGGATTTAGGAACTTCGCCGGCCGCGCGCCGCCGAGGCTGACAGGCAACGCAGGCAGGGAGACGGCGCCGTCATCGGGAATTTGTAAATCAATCAGCCCGCCGCTTTCGTTCAGATGCGGATCGTCAATCAGGTCTTCCGGCTTTGCGATCGGCGCGAAGGGAAGGCCGGAGTGCTCCAGCTTCTCCATCAGTTCCGACTTTGTAAACTGCAGAAAGAGTTCCCTCAGCCTCGGCAATATTTTTTCGCGCTGGGCCACCCGGTCATTATTGGCGGCGAGTGTTTCGTCATTTGCCCAGTCGTCGAGGTCAAACGCGTCGCAGAATATGCGCCATTGCGTATCGGATACGACGCCGACGAAAACCTTTTCGTCGTCCTTGACGTCGAACACGTCGTATACGGCCCAGGCGGAGATTCGCGCTGGCATCGGGGATGCGGGCGCCCCGGTGACTGCGAGTTGCGCAATGTGCTGGCCGACCATGAATACGGTCGTCTCGAACAGCGAAGCGGCGATGTGCTGCCCCTTGCCGGTGCGGTCGCGTTCACTAAGCGCAGCGAGCGCGGTGATCGCGCCGAACATGCCGCCTGTGATGTCGATGACCGAAGACCCGGCGCGTAACGGTCGGCCGGGCGGGCCCGTCATATAGGCAAGACCGCCCATCATCTGCGCGACTTCATCGAGCGCTGTTCTGTGTGCGTATGGGCCGTCTAAAAACCCTTTCTCCGAACAGTAAATGAGGCGCGGGTTCCGTGCGGAAAGGGTTTCATAATCGAACCCGATCTTCTCAAGGGCGCCGGGGCGGAAATTTTCAATGAAGATGTCGGCTTCGTCGATAAGGCGCAGCGCGATTTCTGCGCCTCGCGCCGATTTCAAATCGACGGCGAGGCTTTTCTTGTTCCGGTTATACATCGGAAAATAACCGGCGCCGGAACCGCGCAAACGCCGCGTTTTGTCACCGTCAATCGGTTCGACTTTCACGACGTCAGCGCCGAGATCAGCGAAAATCAGGCCGGCGGCGGGGCCCATCACCATATGGGTAAATTCGACAACCTTTAGGCCCGCAAGCGGTTTTGGGGGATTGGTCATGAACTTGCCTGGTTGGTGCGCCCTGAACTTTGGTATATCATTTCACAATTCACCCTATTGATGCAAGCGCCAGAGAGCGCCGGAACGCCTTAAAATAATGAATGATTCCAAGGTTTTGATCAGCGAAGTGGGACCGCGCGACGGGTTGCAGAATTGCGCCGCCATCATGCCCCTGGATGTGAAGAAAGAGTGGATCAAGGCGGAAGCAACGGCCGGCGTTACGGAAATCGAAGTCGGGTCATTCGTTTCGCAGAAACTCCTGCCGCAGATGGCCGATACCGCCGACGTCGTAAAATTCGCGCGAACCATTCCGGGTCTTGTAGTCGCCGTCCTTGTTCCGAACCTTCGCGGCGCCAAGGCCGCCATTGAAGCCGGCGCCCATAAGGTGACGCTGCCATTGTCAGTGAGCGAAACACATTCGCTGAAAAATATCCGCCGGACCCACGATCAGGTCATCGACGAGGCGCGCGCGATCTCTGAATTTTTTTCGGGGTTGGCGCCTGAGCAACGCCCGCATTTTGAAGGATCGCTTTCGACCGTGTTCGGATGCACGCTGGAAGGGGCCATAGACCTTGATACAGTATTGCGACTGGCCGAACGTCTCCGGGAAGCGGGATGTGATGAAATTGGTTTGTCGGATACAACGGGGTTTGGCGATCCGGTTTCTGTGAAGAAAATGATCCGCGATGTCCGCGCCGTCGTCGGCGCCGAGAATGTACAAGGGGTTCACCTGCACAATACGCGTGGCCTCGGGCTCGCTAATGCGCTTGCGGCTTATGAAGAGGGAATCACCACCTTCGATTCCTCGCTCGGCGGTCTTGGCGGTTGCCCCACGGCGCCCGGCGCAAGCGGCAATATCGTCACCGAAGATCTCGTCTTCATGTTTGAATCCATGGGCGTCGCCACGGGAATCGATCTCGACAAGCTGACGCAATGCCGGGAGATTGTTGCGAAAGGCGTGCCGGACGAAGAATTATACGGATTCTTGCCGCGCGCCGGACTGCCACTCGGCTTTGTTGCTGCTTCGAAATAGCGACTGGTTGCGAACCGTTTTTACGCCAGCGATTTTTTTACGATATCAACGACGTCTTCAGTGAAGACATCCAGAAACCCGTGAGCCCATGTCGGACAGTCGATGATTTCGCCGTTGTTCAGTAATGCAGCGGCGCGCTTTGTCGATTCGTAAAGTTCATCGCGTGGATTGAGGATCGTGATTCGATGCGGCAACGCGGCGACGATTTCGTTGAAACGATCGCCATATTCGAATGCCGCGCGGTGTCCCCATTCATAGTTCTCGCCGCCGCGCAAATTTTCCGCCATGGATTCCGCCATCATTTCCAGCGTCATGCCGGGGCCGCGAAACTCCCTGATGCGCTCCCACATGATCCGAAAACGATTGCCTTCTTCGTCCAGCGGGATCGGCGAAAAAAATTCCATGAACCGATCGCGTTCCTCGTCGGATATAACGACCGCAGAAACAATGACGATAGACTTCACGCGGTGCGGTTGCTGGTGTGCCATTTCGACGGCGACTTTCGAGCCTGTATGATGTCCGAACAGATCAATTTCTTCGTGGCCCAGCGCATCCGCGACCATCCAGGCATTGCGCGCATAGTCCATAATGTTGACATGCGGCGTCGACGGCGGCGGGTCGGATTCGCCGTGCCCGGGATTGTCCGGCGCAACGACAATGCGGTCTGTGCTGGCGGCGTCCATGAATCCGACAAATTGCCGGCCGGATTTGGGGCTCATATGCAGGCAATAGAGGGGCGGTCGCGTCGGTGTTTTGTCAGGTTGCGAAACGCGCAGGTGAATTTGACCATACTCGCCGTCGACGAAACTGCGCGTCGGTTTCGCCACGTCTATTCAAGCGTCTCTTCGGAAACTTTCACGATGCACTTGCCGAGATTTTTTCCGTTCATGAGTTTTTCAAAGAGCGCTGGAGCGTGCTCAAGTCCGTCTGCGATATCTTCCGCAACGGCCAGTTTCTCATCGCGAACCCAGGGAGACGCAACAGACAGAAACTCGTCCCACCGGTCGTAGAAGTCGTAGACAACCAGCCCCATGATTTTCGCGCGCTTGCCTATGATAAAACCTGCGTTCAACGGGTGCGCGCTTTGTTGGTCAGTATGATACGCGTCAACAAGGCCGCACAACACACCGCGCGCGTATGGGCGCGCATGGCCAAGAGCGATCATCGCCATTTCTGCCGAGACATTTTCAAAAAATACGGACAATCCATCCGGCAAGGCGTCGGCCAACCGGTCGCGCCAGCCGTCCGCCTTGTAGTCGATACATGCATCGAAGCCGTATTTGTTTTCAACGACAGCGCATTTTTCCGGCCCGCCGGCGATTCCAACAACGCGTGCTGCGCCCTGCAATTTCGAAATCTGCCCGACCGCGCCGCCGACCGTTCCGGCAGCGGCATCCACCAGAACGACATCGCCGGCGTCGACGCCGGCGAGCTGCGTTATGCCGGCCCAGGCCGTCAGCCCGGGCATGCCGAGGACGCCCATATTGGCGCGAAGCGGCGCGGTGTTCGGATCAAGCTTCCGACACGCAGCCGCTTGGCAAATGACCGTTTCAGCCCAGCCGCCGCCCATGGAATAAACGTAGTCGCCTTCCGCAAACCGTCCGGATTTTGACTCCGTTACCTGCGCGATGACGGCGCCCGGAATCGCGTCTTTCATTGGGGCCGGCGGCGCTTCGCCCATATGGCGACCGCGAATGCGGCTCCCGACATAGGGATCAAGCGAGACATAAATCACGCGGGCTTTGACGGATTCTTTTCTGCATGCGGGCGTTTCGGCCTCGATTTCGACGAAATCGTCCGCGCGCGGCTTCCGATCAAGCGCTGATTTTAATGCGACAAGCCTCAATTGGTTTCACCCTCGACAATCTCGACCAGCGCGCCGTCCGGGTCTTTGACGGTCGCGGAACGTCGGCCTTTATAAATCGGACCCTTCCGGTGGGAAGGCGGGGTTATCCATGGACCGGGCAGGGCGTCAAATGACGGCGTCCATAGCGTTCCGATGGCGCATCCCGGCGGCAACATATCCGTATGCTGAGCACGATCAACTGCGCCGTCAGGGTACTGGTCCAGTTCCAGAAATACATCCCGTTCGTGGATCATGGTCGCGATCCGGTGTTTCTGTTCCACCGGCAGGTCATACGCTTTTGCGATCATGGTGTACTCAATCTCCATGAAACGCCCGGTCTCAACGCCCGCGTGTTTTGCCATCCATTCCACGGAAGCATCGAGATCAGAACACCCCATGACAAAGATAAAGAGCTTGTCGATGAGCGACGCTGCGCGCGGCAAATTATAGTCGGGAAGGTCGTCGCGAATTTGTGTCAGATATACGATTTCCCCGTCCGGTCCTTTCACCTGCATGGGAAAAATCGCCAGCAGGCCGTCAAGTTCGCGGGGTGGGCCGATGATTTCGAATGGCGATTGTTCCATTCGGGCGTTGGCGGCGATAACATCCTGAACGCATATTTCGATGCAGTTCCATCCATAGCTGCGTAAGGGTTGGTAATCGGGATGCGGTTCCTGTTCCACAAATCGTAAATAGATAGCGGCGCCTGATGCCGGTTGCATGATCGCGTAGCGGCGCCCGGCTACAGCAGGGGCGCCCCAGCTCTGCGCAAGGTCCGCATCGACTTCGCCATTCTCGACAGGCGCGTAGTCCAGAAACCTGGCGTAATTGTCGACGGCGCGATTAAGGTCGGAAACAGTGATGGTCGCCGCGCGCAGTAGTCGCATGGAGTGCCGCCCTTCGCGGTTGCGTTTCGTCTTCCCTCCAAATGGTATATCATTTATTCTCTGCGACGAAAGCCACACCGGACACGAAAAATGCCCGCCTATATGATTGTATTCGCGAAGGTCCATGACCGCGAAAAATTCATCGCAGATTATGGAGAACCGGCCGGCGCGCTCGTTGCGAAATTTGGCGGCGAGTATATGGCGCGCGGGCCGGGCGTCGCCGCCCTTGAGGGCGGACTGTTCGAAGGGCATTCGGCGGTCATTTCAAAATGGCCGGACCGGTCCGCAATCGAAAGGTTCTGGAATTCACCGGAATACGAAAAACTGAAAACGGTGAGGCGCCCCCTCGCAGACTGTCATGTCATGGTGGTCGATGCGCTTTAGGTTTTTTACCAAGATTATTCAGCGTAATCCGAAAGAGGCTTTGGCGCGTCGGTGTTCGCAATGAGCGCCTTGCGCCGAAGGAACCGTTGAAAACCCGCGGGGCCCATGCGCGAAGCGCCCAATCCTGAGAGCTTGAACGCATGTTTTTCCGCTTCATGAAATTGCGCCGTTAGCGCGGCGTCATTCAGGCTGACAGCGCCGGCGTCGATATGCCGTGCGATAGACTCCGCTTCGTCGAGAGAGCCGGCGAAAACAGCAGCGGAAAGGCCGTATTCCGTGTCGTTGGCAAGCGCGATCGCTTCCTCATTCGTTTCGAAAGCCATTAGTGGCATGACGGGTCCGAATGTTTCTTCCTGCATGACGGTCATGTCGTGCGTGGCGTCGGCGAGAATTGTCGGCCGCAACCAAAATCCGCCCCCATGGGTTTCAATTTCTCCGCCCGTAAGCAATCGCGCGCCTTTGTCGACAGCGTCGGCGATATGCGATTGCATAATCTGCGCCTGCTTTTCGAAAATGATCGGCCCAATGTGCCCTTGCGTGATATCCGGCCAATTTAATTGAACGTCTTTCGCTTTGGCGACAAGGCGATCGCGGAATGCATCGTAAAGTGATCGGTGGACGTATATCCGCTCGATTGACTGACAGGCCTGTCCTGTTGAAAGCACGGAACCGCGCAAAGCCGCATCCGTCGCCGCTTCAAGTGGCGCCGTTTCCGTGATGATCAACGGATCCTTGCCGCCAAGCTCAAGAAACGCCGGGATCATATTGGAAGCGCAAGCGGCGGCGATCTTTCGTCCTGTCGCGACGGACCCGGTGAAACAGACGAGATCAACTGCATCGATCAACGCAGCGCCAACGGCGCCGTCGCCCTGGACAAATTTGAGGATGTCATCAAGCCCGGCCTCCGCGATTGCGGCGCGCAAAGGTTCGACGAAACGCGGCGTCACTTCGGAGGGCTTCACGATCACTGCGCATCCCGCAAGGAGCGCGGGGATCGTGTCGATCATGGATAGCGTCAGTGGGAAGTTCCACGGTGAAATCACACCGGCGAGCGCATATGGAACAAAATGCGGCGCGTGTTTTATCTCGGGCCGCGATCGCCCTTGCGACCATTCTTCCGGCGCCAGTCCGGGTCCTTGTGCGACCCAGCCTTCTATCGCATAAGCCGCGCCGTCGACTTCCAGTTGCGCAATCCGCCGTCGCCCGGTGTCGATTTCGAGTGCGTTGGCGATCGCATCGCGATTATTGCGCAGCGCGGAGGCAAGCTTCAGCAACTTTTCGCCGCGCGCCTTTACATCCAACGCGGCCCAGGTCCCTTGCGCACGGCGCAACGCGTTTGCGCAATTTTCAATCTCCGCCCCGCTCGCGGATTCGAAAGCGTAATCATATTCGCCGGTGCGCGGATTGCGCGCCTTCAGTTGTTTCGCTTGCGCTCCGTCCGTTGACGTGAGACCAAGCGCGCCCGGATTGATAATATGATTGGGATCGACGGCGGCTTTGATAGTCTCCAGCAAACGCCATGTTTCCTCGCGGCGATGCTCCTTATAGGGATAGGTGCGGCCAATCTGAAAATGCGCTGCGGCGTAGTTTGAAAATATTTCAACAACGCTTTTCCGGGCGCGTTTGACGAGCTCTGTGGCGTCGGCGTTCGGCTCAAAGCCTTTCAGTTTCGCAAGATGATCCGGCTCGACCGTTTTCTTGTGAATCATATCGAGGGCTTCTGGCCACAAAAAAACCGGTTCGATAAGGAATGCCGTCGCGCCAAGGTTGGTGACGAGAAAGCCGGTCGTCACGTCGTGTTTCTCAAACTCGTCTGCCAGCCTATCGAATAAGGCGTCGATCTCCGCCCATACGGCAGGGCCGTCGGAGGCGGCGACAATACCGTGAACGGGCACCCAGCGCTCGCCCTTGGGGCCGACAATATTGTTGAACGGTCCGAACGGGTTTGCCCGAATGATTTTCGGAATTGAGTTTTCAATGTCTTTGCCCTGGTGTTCGCGGCAAATCTCCTTGAGCGCCGAAAGGTCGTGATCGACGCCGTCCTGCGACGTACCCTCGACGACGAAATGCAGGGAATAGGCGGCATTATCGATAAAATCCCGGCCGGCGAACGCGATCTTAGCGCCTTCCTTAAGGCCTTTTAGAATTGAGCCTTGTTTTCTGACAACATTGCCGAGCGTTTTCGCATCGGCAGCGAGTGAGGCTCTTTGCATTCGAACGCGTTGCAAATTGGGGTCAAATCCGACGAGTTCGCACGCTTTGTTCTCGCGCATCAAAGCGGCCATGGCGGCGGCGCAGGCGTCGCGTGTCTCAAACTCGAAACTTGCCCAGTCTTCATGGGTCGGCGACGGTATCAGCTTTAATGTAATTTCCGCCTTGAATCCGAGCGCGCCGCCGTCGCCGCAAAACAACCCTGTTAAGTCGGGCCCATAATTTCGAAAAAAGGGTTTTCCGTTCTTCGTGCCGGCGGTTCCGGTGCGCAGAATTGTTCCGTCACCCAGGACAATCGTCACGCTCAAAACGCTGTCGCCGGTGGTTCCATAAACGCCGCCGCCGAAAAACGCATTGTTTTGCGAAAGGCCGCCGCCGACTGTCGATGTCAGTCCGGACAAAGGTCCCCAGAACGGCGTGCGCACGCCTTTCGCTTTCAGTGCGGCGTATAGGTCGGACCAGGAACATCCCGCTTCAACAGTTACGTACATATCCGCGGTGTTGATTTCGACAATTCGGTTCAGCCGCGAAAAATCAACGATCCCGACATTCTTTTGGCTTGGCGTGTATGCGTTTGTGTAGGACATGCCCGCGCCGCGCGGGTTCAACGCAACGCCGCGCTTGTTCATTTCGCAAGCAAGGCGTGAAAGCGCTTCGATGCTATCGGGGGATGCGACAAATGCCGCTTTTTCCCCGCGCGACCAGATATCCTGACTGTAAAGCGTCCGTATTTCGTCGCTCGTATCAATAGCGTCCCTGCCGACGGCGCTTTCCAGAGCTGACCATACTTCGTCCGAAAGGGCAGGCGCGAAATGTTCATTCATCGCGGCGTCTCCAGGAAAGAGCCATCAAAAAAAGCGCTACGCTGGAAATGGTATATCATTTCAGGAAGCGATATCCAGCCGATGAAATGACCGAATCCTAAAGATCGCCGGCGGACCAGCTCGCATTCGGATGGCGAACCAGGTTCATATGGTATTGAAACCGGTCGGCGCGGTAGTAAGCGTTTATTTCCTGAACGATCTCGTCCTTTTTGTCCCGCATGATCCGGTGAATGTGCAGGAGCGGGACGCCTTCCGTGACTTCGAGGTGTTTGGCCGTCTCTCCATCGGCAGATGCGGCGGAAATTGTCTGCGTCGCCGAGCTGGGGGCGTGGCCTGCCCGCTCGAGCAATTTAATAAGCGACGCCGTCGCCAGTTCGTCTTGATCGTAACGTTCGGCGACGTGACTGGGAATATGCGTCACAAGGTATGAGAACGGTTCGTCGTCAAGCAGTCGAAGGCGCACGATCCGTTGCAGTTTCTCGCCCCGTTGCAGTTCGAGCATCTCGCGCATTGCCCGGTTCGGCGCGATCGTCGTGCAATCGACGAGACGGACTTCTGTTTCGACGCCCATGCGCGTCAAGCCTTCGAGCAACTGATCGAAGCTCGCGCGGATCGTCGGCGCCGCTGCGTTAAAAGTAACAAGTGTGCCGCGCCCCCGCTGACGGGTAACAAACCCGGACGCTGCGAGTTCATTCAATGCCCGGCGCACGGTGATCCGCGAAACGCCGAGATTTTCAATAATCTCCTGTTCGGACGGCAGACGCGCATTTTTCTTCAGCCGTCCCGACACGATCTGTTTCCGAAAAATATCGTAGATTTGCCGATAAAGCGGGGTCTGGCTGTTGTCAGCCAGCCGAACCGGCGAAAAATCGAACGAGGCGGAAGGCGGCATGGATCGGCTCATAATTTTCCGCAGCCGCCGCGCTTCGGCGTCTGAATCCATTACCGTAAAATATGTCGAATAATTAGGCCAGTACTCGAGATCGCCGAGGCCTGGCGCTTCGGTCCAGGCAATGGGTCGAATATTTTGCCGCGGCGGCCCCTTTCCAGAGAGGGGCCTGAAATGATATACCATTTCCAAAATGGAGGTGGACCCATGCGTTTATTGAACTGCGCTGCGCCGTTTATGGCGGCTTTCCTGATATCGGCGGCGGACGCCGGCGCTGAGCAACTCGATCCGGGAAAAACGGCGGATGCCTTGAAAATCACTCGAAAAATCGCCTGCTCCACCGTTGACGGCGAACCGGCGACTTACTGGTGGTTCGGCAAGGCGTATTCCCGCCGTCAGGGCGAGCGGGACATCCATCTTTTCGATGTCGAGGGCATGAATGTGCGCGCTTGCGCCTCAACGCCAGATGGCGGATTCAAGCTCGTGTCGCGTGAATTGCTGATGTACCGGGACAAGGAAACAGGGGACGTTCTTAAAACATGGGATAATCCTTGGACGGGCGAAACCGTCGATGTCCTGCATGTCGCGAACGATCCGGTAAACGGAAAATACAGCCCGAAAGCACGCGACGGCAGCGACTACAAATGGAGCGGTGTGATTAGCGGCGACGTGTGGTGGCAGACCGCAACGGTCCCGCTTTATTACCCGAATGTTCTGGGCTCGGAATATCAGGCGGAAGTCGGGCCCTGGTACCACGCCACGGAAATGTTCAACTTCTTCGGGCCGACCGATAGTCTGCTGGACCCGGAAAGCACCGGCGCGGAAGGGGTTGAAGTCGGCTGGGCGCGGATGTCCGACTGGTTGCCGTGGATGAAAATGAGCGGCCGGGAAGGCATTATCTACATGCATACCGCCGGCAAAAAACTTGGTTCGTGGGACGAATTGCCGACATGGTTCAAGGAAGAGATCGACAAAAACTATCCGAAGTATCGCAATCCTCCGCCAACGGACGATGAACGCAAGAACGTCACGAGCTGGTCTTATTATGACGCCGTTGCGAAAGGCGATGAAAAACCGCCGAAACGCAAATAGTTTGCAATCTCTGGCGCAAGCGGAGCGCGTTTGGTTTTGCGCGCTCTGCCGCGCTAATTGCTCGCTTCCATGATCTGAAGCGCGGCGCGTTCGCCGGCCTCCATCGCGCCCTCCATGCCTGTATGGAGATAAGACAGGTGTTCGCCGGCGAAATGGATGCGGCCATGCGGGGCCGCCATTTCATTTGCCCACCTCGACGCCTGGCCTGGCGCCCAATGCATATAGGCGCCGCCGGCATAGGATGCCTCGCGCGTCCATCGCACGGCTTTCAGGAGTTTTAGATTGCCGCCGCTTGCGGGGCGGATGCGGATAATCTCTGACTGCATCAGATGTTCAAGAGACGGGTCTGATTGCGACGCGAGTTGACGCGCGTGCGCGCCGTTGATCCAGGCCGTGAGGCCCACAGTTTCGTCTGTTTCAGCGTCGCGCACCGGAAATATTCTTTCCAATGGACCGTCCGTCCACATTGACGCGGGCAAGCCGTCTTCCTCCCAGAACGCCGTCTCCGGGGCCAGGTGCAGTTGCAGGATCTGCGTATAGGGCAGGGATGAAACAGCTTCGACCTGCGCCCCTTCGAGACCCGGTTCAATTGCAATATTTGCAAGCGCCGGAAAGGGCAGGGCGACGATACAATAGTCCGCGGCGTAAGTGTCGCGCGTAGTGCGAATAATGACGCCATTGCCATTATTGGAAACAGATTGAACCTTCGTATTTGTTCGAACAGCGTCGCCGAGCGATTGCGCCATGGCCTCCGGCAATCGCTGCGCGCCGCCGGCGATGTCGCCGGAAGGCCCGATAGCGCGGTCCATCGAGAAGAGCCGAAGCGAACGCCAGACGTTCAACATGGCGTATGTTTCGAGATCGTTTGCATTGAGGGCGATGTTGACGAGCGCCAATGCGTCGTCGCTAAATCCTTTCTGACGCAGAAAATCCGCTGCGCTGATGTCGGCCGCTGTTCCGCCGGGCTCGCGCCAGGCACCGGGCCAGTCAAGCGGATTTTCCGCCGCGGCGGCGGCAAACAGAACAGAGTCCGGCGCAGCAGTCTTGAAATTCTCGGGAAATGGATTGAGCGGCGACGCGGCCCAGTCCGAAGGGTTAAAAAGCTGATCCCCGAAAGCAAGAACCCGCTCAGAACGTTGCCGCGCAAGGTTATCGATGATCGACACACCCGTCTTTTCCGCGGCGTACCGGATGCGCGCATAGGTTTGTCCGACCTGTTGACCGCCGGCTTCCGGCGTCCCGGGGAATTCATCAAGCGTCCAGAGCCGCCCGCCAATGCGTTGCGCGGCCTCCAGAACCAGGACGCGATATCCAAGTTCCTGCAATTGCATGGCGGCGAACAGGCCGGACAGTCCCGCGCCGACGATAACGACGTCGGCGTCTTTTACGTTTCGTGCGCGCGCGAATGCCGGCGTCAGCGAACTTGCCGCGACGCCAGAGAGAAATGCGCGCCGGCCAATTCTGCCCCGTGATGTCGCCATAAATCTTCTCCTTCCGCGCATGGACCAGCGACAATCGCCTGCTCTCTCTTGGCGGCTTCCGCCTTGTCGTCCAGCGATCTGAAATGATATACCAATTGCGCATGTCGCCCAAACCCGAACATTCAGCGCCGGAAAATCAATATGAGTGAAAATGAATTCCGAAGGGGCTGGCCAGTTATCAGCGCAGCTGCTGTCGGCGTCGGGCTCGGCCTGTCGCCATTGCCGTTTTACACCATCGGCGTTTTCATCCCGCCATTGTTGCAGGAATTCGGTCCGCTTGGATGGTCGCCCGGCGATATTCTGAACGCGCTGGCGATTTACACATTCGGCGCTTTCGCCGCGGCGCCGTTCATTGGAATCATGGCGGAGAAATTCGGCGCGCGAAATGTTGCGCTGGTGTCCATCATCACATTCAGTCTTGCGATGATGGGTCTGTCGTTCAACACCGGCGACAAGTCCCTTTATATCGGCCTTTGGTTATTGCTGGCGTTCGCCGGGGCGGGAACGCTTCCCATTACGTTCACGCGGCCGGTCAATAACTGGTTTGAGAAAAATCGCGGGATTGCATTAGGCATCGCGCTGATCGCAACCGGGATTTACGGCGCCCTGTCGAAGTTTTTTGCACAGCAGATTGTCGAGATTGCCGATTGGCGGACGGCCTATCGCGCGCTTGGCCTTCTGCCGCTGGCGATTGCGTTGCCAATCGCCTGGCTGGGTTTGCGCGACGTTAGCGACAAGCCGGCGCGCGACGCTGCCGTGACCCGGTTTAAATTACCAATATTAATGGTCGCGCTCGCGGGCACGCTCGGCTTTGTATTCACGGTTTCGCAGCAAGTCTTTCCGCTTGTCGCCGAACGGGGCTGGCGACTGGAATATATTATGGCGGTCGCGTTTATGGGGCTTGTTTTTGCGCCTGTGCTCGCGATGGTCTTCCTTAATATCCGCAAGGCGCCGCCGGAGATAACTACAGCCGATCAAAACAGTTCGTTACCCGGGCTGACGCTCCCGCAGGCGCTAAAGGAATGGCGGTTCTGGTTGCTGGCCTTCATTTTCGTGCCGATTTCCTACTCGGTCGGCGCCATTATCCCTAATATCGAAAGGGTGTTGACCGCTGGCGGATTCGATATGAGCGAGGCTGTCGGTCTCGCTACCCTAACAGGACTCGCCGTCCTTGGTGGACGGATCATCGGCGGCTATCTGATTGACCGCTTTTGGGCGCCGGCGATTGCGTTCATTTTTCTGGCGTCGCCGGCAATTGCGTTGTGGATGCTCGGTCAACCGGGATTAGACGCCAATGCGGCGACGATCGCAATCTTGATGATCGGCTTCGGCGCCGGCGTTGAGTATGATTTCATGGCCTACATGGTCTCGAAATATTTCGGTATGCGGTCTTATTCCGCAATCTACGGATCAATTTACGGATTCTTTGCGTTAGGCGCCGGGCTCGGCCCGACCATTATGACGCGTCTTGCAGATGCAAACGGTTGGGAATCAACGCTGCTGCAAGCGGCGATCATTTTGTTTGTATCGACACTGCCATTGCTGTTCCTTGGCCGGTATCGCGATTTTTCAAAGGGGACATGAAGCTCATGAAAAAGCAGATCGCGGCTGTTCTGATTTGGATGCTGTGTTCATCAGGAGCGTTCGCCGGTGACGAAGAACGCGCATTGCCGGCGTTGTATCCCGCGAATGCCGAATACAGCGCCGCTGAAATTATCGCGCTCGCTCATAAGCGCGCCGGCGGGCAATCCTGGCTGCGGCCGGAAACGCTGACCATGACCGGGTACGGCGTATTTTATCGAGGAGGCGAAGTTGCAACCTACGATGATTATCGCATGTGGCGCGTTTACGCCGGCCAGAAAGACGACGCCCATGTGGCCGACGGCAAGGTTCGAATCGAAGCAAAGAAAGATGGCGCGCAAGTTTTTCTGATCGCTTTTGACGGCGAGAAAACATATGACGCCAATGGGCCGATAACGGACCAATCCGCAAATGCGCGTTGGGCCTCGAATTTCGGTTTCGGCGCCATCAGGCACGCCCTCGACGAAGGATGGATACAAAAACGCCTGCCAGACGACATGATTGACGGCCGCCCGGCCTATCTCGTTGAGCTGACAGACCCGGCCGGCGGCATGACGCGATTTGGAATTGATCAGACCACCTACCATGTCCTTTATGTCGGGTTCGATACGGCGCGCGGATGGCATGAGCGACGATACTCGGAATTCTTTTCCAAGCCCGGCATAGATTGGGTTCAGCCCGGGCGGGTGCGCCTCTTCTATGACGGCGTCAAACAAAATGAGGTGATCTGGACGGATTTTGAAATCAACCAATCGCTGCCGGATTCACTGTTTCAATCGGGCAGCCAATGAGAGTTCTCGTTGCGGCGATAGCGGCGATTTGTTTATCGTTTACTGTTGCGCATGCGGATGATAACGGCGAAACGGCGTACACAATCAAAAGGGCTTTCGTTGACGGCGCCTATGGACAGGTTCACCTGCGGATAGCGCGTCCGCGCCAAGAACCGACGCACCCGCCGCTGGTCCTGTTTCATGCAAGTCCCTATTCGGGCGATTATTTCCTTCCCTTCATTCGCGAAATGGCGCGCGACAGGATTGTCATCGCAATGGATACGCCCGGCTATGGAGATTCCGATCCCCCGCCCGCGCCGCCTGCAATTTCCGGCTATGCAGCGTCGGCGCAAAAGGCGCTTCGCGAATTGGACAAGTCTGTTCTCGGCGGAAACGCCGTCGACGTTCTTGGCTATCATACCGGCGCGTTGATCGCGGCAGAGCTCGCTCTCTTGGAGCCGTCTCGCATTCGCCGTCTTGTTTTGCCGGGCGTGCCTTATCTCATCGGCGGCGCCCGCAAGGACGCTTACGAAGAATATGTCCAATCCACGCCATTGTCAGCAGACGGAGCGCATCTAGCTGATAAGTGGGCGTTTGCGACCTATGCGATGCCGGTGGGCGTCACGCTGCAGCGAGCGCAGGAACATTTCGGCGACATGATGCAATGCGAACCGCGCTGCTGGTGGTCCTATCACGGCGTATTCTCATACGAAAGCGATCAACGTTTTCCGATGCTTTCTCAACCTGTCTTATTGATTTCCTATGACGGCAGCCTCAGCGACGAAACCAAATCCGCCGCCGCCGTCATTCCCGATGCGCGTCATGTTCATATTGACGGCGTAACCCGCGGTGCCTTCGATGTCGCTGCAGACAAACTCGCCGCTGAAACGCGCACGTTTCTCGACCGACCGGACGAATAGCCCGTTACGGTTGTCTATAGAGGACGATAAATTCGCCAGGTTTGGTTCCAAACAGTTTGTTTCCGTCTTCATCGAAGCCACGTTCTGTCTGGCGATAAGTTTCACCGTCGAGGCGCGCTTCGGCCTCGATTGATATGTTGGCCTGGCGACGTTCAGAGAAAATTTTGCACGTTTCCGGATCCACATAGCCGCGCCACGCATCGGCGCTTTCTTGCATCCACACCTGTTCGCATCCAGACTCGAAAAAGGGTTCGATATTGTCGGCGCCCATCTCAACAAGCAAATCAGGGTCGCTCCAGGCATCGACATATAGGGTCGGGTCTTTCAGGCGAAAGGTTTTTTGAATGACGCCGCCGTCGGGGCCTTCTGATAATTCCACAACGCGTTGGCGGTAAACGGCCCACTCATCGCCGGTATTGAGCTGGTAGTAGAGCCACACGCCGTCAAAGTCAGGCGATGTGATGCGCACCCGGCGGTCCCGAATCGTATTGTCAGGGTCGTCGGGCGCTGTCTTAAACGTTCCCATCATCATCTCCGCGAGGGCGTCGGCTGAAGCGACGGACCGAACAGCGTCGACGGGTTTTGAGTCGGTAGCGCTAGTGCCAGCGGCGCATCCGGACAAAGCGATGATTGCAGAGAGAAGCATGAAAGAACGACTCATTTTTCTAGTCCTTGGCAAGTTCGTCGGCGACTTCTTCAGAGTACTGATCTGCGGAGCCGAGCGCTTCGCGCTCCTGCTGCAGAATTCGTAAGATGCGGGCGAGAAATTCTTGTGTCCAGGCGCCGCGTTCTTCGGCTTCCAGTTTCGACGGTTCAAAATTCTCGATATCGTCTCGCGTTATCGAACCTTTGCGTTCGAGCAGACGCTCCACGGTATCGAGACGCTCACGCATCACGGAAACCTCTTGCGCAAGGGCCATGACGATATTGGTCAGGCGCTCAACGTCCGCGTCTTCGAAGAAATAGGGACGTTTTCCCTTGGCCTTTGCGCCGGCGAGGGCAAGGGGATCAAGTTTCTGCGTCATGGCGCGGGCGTTTCCTGTCCCTTATAGGCGCCAATCACGTGCCACGCGGCCTTGCGTCCATAATCTTCCTGCTCGTCGTCATTGGCCGCTTCCGGGAACACTTCCGGATCTACGACGGCGGCGACGCCATCGTGAATGATCTGATCTTTCGCAAAACCGGCCTTCATCATATAGGCGTCGAGGTCGATTTCATGCATTTTCGTCCAGAACGGTTCATTATTGTAGAACGCGTCCCAATCACGCATCGCCTGTTCGAATAACGCCATGTCGTCGGAATATTGCGGCTGTTCAACATGCAAAACGACGCCGCCCGCCTTTAGAAGGCGGCGCGTTTCCGAAAATATTTCCTGCATAGATCGGTAGCTCGTTTCGTGCAGGAACATGGTCGATTGAATCCAGTCAAAACTTTCGTCTTCAAAGTCGGCGAGCTTCGAAACGTCGCCTTGTACGAACTGTACATTTTCAACGCCCATCTCTTTTGCCCGGGCGAGGCCATAGCGCAGCATCGGCGCGCCCACATCGACGGCGACGATCTCCGCATCTGGAAAGGCAAGCGCAATGGGCAGAACATTGTGACCAAGCCCGCAGCCGATATCGAGAATGCGTTTCGGGTTCAGGTCGGGCAATTTCTTCTTCACCCACTCGGCGACGGCGACGCCGCCTCCGTCATTGAACTTCCCGAGCATGCCGCCGGTGGTTGCGAAGAGCCCGATGTCGTAATTCGCGGCGCCCGTGACGTCTCCGCTCGCCAGTTCTGTGTGGTAGCTTCCGGGCATGCAATGGTGATCGATTGCGCTGACATAGCGCGGGATTTCGAGCCCATCGTCGAGCGTTAGTCGATTGTCGCCATCGGTGAGTTTTGCGGCCCTGTCGTTCAATGCGGCGGCCTGACGGATCGTCACCCAACGCCCCGCCTGCTGGCGCTGTTCCATGGTCGCCCGTCGCAAGGCGGACCACCACTGGAACATTGTGTCCTTTAGCAGCGATTTGCGGACTTCATGACGATCCTTGAAATCCCGTTTTTCCGTTTTTTTGAATGTCGGTTCCACGCGGGATTCAAACGCCTCCGCTACGCCGGGCATCACCTTGGTCGACAGGTGCCTGTTCATCTGTGCAAGGAAATTGAACCGCGCAATTTCATCGTGGCTGAGCTCAGGATACATGCCGTGCCGGCCGACGACGCGATAATCCGGCGGACCGTCATAAGCTGATTGATGTCGTTTCTTATCAGACATGGCGGCGGTCTCCTGAAGTCTCGAAAAAATCTCGCAGCGCCCTTGCGTTTGCCGAGGTTTTGAATTGGTATATCATTTCATTACATCAATTGAAAAGCCAGCCTGTTACGGTCGGCAAGGAGGCGGCGTATGGCGACGCGCATACTGGCCCTGTTTAACCTGAAGCCCGGCGTATCCGAAGAAGACTACGAAAAATGGGCGAAAACCGTCGACATTCCAACGGTGAACGGGTTGGGGTCCATCGAAAAGTTTAATGTTTTCAAATCGACTGGACTGCTCGGGTCAGAAGATCCGCCGCCTTACGCTTATTTTGAGACGATCGATGTCGATGACATGGATCAGTTCGGCAAGGACGTTACGACAGAAACGATGCAGAAAGTCGCCGGCGAATTTCAGGGTATGGTTGACGATCTCGTCTTTATTCTGAGCGATGAGCTGAAATAAGCATGGGTCGGTTTTCCGGAAAAACGGCGGTCATTACCGGTTCGGGCCGCAAGAAAGGCCTTGGCGAAGCCATTGCGAAACGCCTCGCTGGCGAGGGCGCGGCTATTGTCATTTCTGACATTGGTAAATCCCGTGACGCGGCAACCGGCGCTGAGCACATCGGCGCAACGGAGGAAATGCAGTCCATCGCTGCGGAGATCCGGGAGGCCGGCGGCGCGGCGTCGACCTGCACCGCTGATGTGCGCAGCCTTGGCGAAATGGAAGCGCTCGCCGCCCATGCGGTAAAGGAGCACGGATCGCTCGATATCTGGGTCAACAATGCCGGTATCGGTTACATCATGAAGCCGTTGATGGACGTCTCTGAGGAAGACTGGCGCGCGGTGATCGACGTCAATTTGACGGGAAGTTTTTTCGGCGTGAAAGCGGCGGCGAAAGAAATGCTGAAAGCGGGCAAGGGCGGGCGCATCATCAACATTGCAAGCCAGGCTGCGAAATCAGGTTTCCCCCACGCCCAGGCCTATACGTCATCGAAACACGGCCTTGTCGGATTGGTTCGGTCCGCGTCAATTGAATTGGGGCCGGAAAAGATAACCGTGAACAATGTATGCCCGAACCATGTAACGACGGGCCTTGGCGCCTGGCAGAACGAATATTTCTCGAAAGTCGTCGGCGCCGCATCGGTTGAGGACTACATGGAAGCGATGAAAAACCGTATTCCGCTGCGCCGGCCCGGCTTGCCTGAAGACACAGCGGCGGCGGTCGCTTTCCTGTGTTCCGACGACGCGCAATATATAACCGGCGAAAGCATGAATGTATCCGGCGGCGAGGAGCCCCATTAATGGATCGTCGCGATTTCTCATGGCCGAACGGCGCCAAGCTTGCGCTGTCCGTCGTCGTCAATGTGGAGGAGGGCGCCGAGCAAAATATTCGCGACGGCGACAAGGGGCCGGAACCGGTCGATGAACTCTCTGTCGTGATGAAAAAACCCATGCGCATGCATGGCAATGAATCGAATTATCAATACGGAATTAAAGCTGGCTTTCCGCGAGTCTTGAAGCTTCTGGACGCTTACCGAATACGCGCAACCTGGACCGCCGCTTCATTGGCTCTTGAGCGTGCGCCGCAGATCGCCGAAGCGATTGTGGCGCGCGGCGATGAACCCTGCTGTCACGGATATCGATGGGCGCATCAGTTCTGGATGAACGAAGACAAAGAACGCGATTTCATTCGCAAAGGCTGGCAATCCATAGAGAAAACCTGCGGTCGGCGTCCGGCGGGATGGCTTTCGCGCTATATGCATACGGAAGAAACCCGGCGGCTGCTCGCCGAAGAAGGGTTCTTCTATCATATGGATGATTACTCCGACGATTTTCCCTTCTGGGACCGCGTCGAAACAGGCGATGGCGCGAAATCGATGGTCATCATGCCGTATGCGCTCGATTCCAACGATATGAAGTTCTGGCTTGCGCCGTCCTTGTCGGCGGCGAACTGGCTGAAATATGCAACGGACACATTCGACTGGATGCTCGGTGAAGCGCGCGAGGACGGCGCCCGCATGATGTCGTTAGGGTTGCATCTGCGAATCATCGGCCGCCCGGGCCGCATTGGCGCATTGAAAGGTTTCTTCGAACATGTCGCCGGACGCGACGACGTCTGGATCGCGACTCGGGAAGAAATCGCGCGCGCATTCGCCGACAAGTTTCCGGCGGCTTAAATGCGAATAGCGCCGCTCGACCGGAATACTCTCGACGCTGCGTTGTCCCGAAAGATAGATGCGGCGGAACAGCTCATGGGTTTTGCGCCAAACGATGCGCTGACCATGGCGCGCAATCCTGCGCTGCTGGACGCTGTGGCCGGGCTGGTCGGCGCCGTTTATGGCGCGGGCTCTGTTGATCCCGGTCTCAAGCGGCTGATCGGAGAGGCGACGTCAAAGGCGGCAGGTTGTTTTTACTGTGCAGCGCACGCAGCGAACGGCGCCCGCGACCATGGCGTCGACGCGGAGCGAATCGCCGCGGTGTGGCGGTATGAAGAGAGCGACTTTTTTTCGCCGGCGGAAAAAGCCGCGATTCGCGTTGCAATGAAGGCGGGCATGTCGCCCAACGAAACCACCGATGAAGACTTCTCCGCCTTGAAGGAATTTTACAGCGAAGACGAGATCATCGAGATCGTCGGCGTCGTCGCTATGTTTGGATTTTTAAACCGATGGAACTCCACGCTGCAAACGGCGCTCGAACCAGCGCCGTCTGCGTCACTGGATGAAATCGGCATTGGAGAGGGTGGCATAGGATGAGACCGGGTATTTTTTTGATTGGCTATTTCTTCTTGTCTTGCGCTACATCATGGGCTGACGATTCTGCTGCGCCCACTTTTCATGAGGAATTGACCCAACTGACCGTCGGCAGTTTTTCAACGCTGCAACATGCAATTGAAAACAGCGGCTACGGTGTCGCAGAGGCGGAAATTGTTCAGATCTGGCAGGACCGGGACGACGGCGTATGGTTCTATCAGGAGCAGGCATTCCTCGGCGAAAGCGCCGAGACAATCGATCCCGCTAAAAAAGACGCCCCGTACTTCGCCCGCGTTATAAACAGCACTGAAATCGAAACGGGCGTTGTCCGCCGTACCGTTCACAAACTCAAAAATCCGGAGAGCGCCCGGGGCGGCTGGCGAAACCCGGCGCTATTTGACGGAATTTCGGTGGACGATCTGGCGCCAAGCGAGTGCGCCATCACGGTGACGCGTATTGCGAAAAACTTCTGGCGCAGCGAATCCGAAAAGTGCCCGAACGCCTACAAAGGCGCGGCTTATGCACTCAGTCTCGGCATCGTCACCGATGATGGATATGCAAACTGGGACCGCGGTTTCTCAAGTAAGGGCGATGTCGTTTGGGGCCCGACGATGGGCGGGTACGTGTTTCGCCGAACAGTCGAACAATAAAAAGTGCAGCGATCATGAAAACACTAATAGCCTTCGCCGCGCTCGCATTCCTCGGTGCAACCGCCTGTGCTTCTCAAGGGGGACAAACCGATACAACGGAAGAAATCGTAACGACATCAACCGTCAATCCGCTGGACCTGCGCCGTACAACGTTGATCGTCCGGGACATGGAAACGTCGCTTGCGTTTTACCGCGATGCGCTCGGGATGACTGTCGCATATGATCAGGAATTGACGTCGCCCGGGCTATCAATGCGTGAGGGGGCGGACGGCGCCAATCGATCCCGGCTTGTATTGTTGCAAGCGAATGATGATTTCATTGGCATGCTCGGCCTCTGGCAATTTCTCGATCAAACCGAAAAAGACAAAGCCGAGCCTGACGCCGCCGATTTTACGCCGGGCGAAATTGTCTTGCTGTTCAACGCCGGCAATCTCGAGGAAGTCTTTCCCAAGGCTGCGTCCGTTCCAGGTGTTCGTGTCGTTGGCGAGCCGCATCCACGGAGTTATCCGTCGCCAGCGGGTAACATCGACGTCATCGTTTCGATGCTTGTGGACCCGGACGGACACACGGTGGAACTGAACAGGCTGGTGCGCGACCCGCGCTAGCGTGCCTGTTCGAAACCGGCGACCGAATTTCGGCAGCGTGAATTGAGCGGAAGTTGCAGTATTTGTCCGCTTCTTCGGCATATATTGTCGCAGTGCTGACAAATCGATTTGAAATGGTATATCATTTCGGCATCCCGCCTTGGGTCCGTTCCGCCTGACACAGGAGAATTGGCGTGTTTGATTTCATCGCAACCCATGAACTCGCCATTTTGAGATGGCTGCACATTATCGCCATGGTCTACTGGCTTGGCGGGGAGTGGGGCGTCTTTCAAACCTCATATAAGGTCGTCAACCCGAAGCTTTCGCTGGAAGAGCGCGGACGGCATATGGAGACAGCCTATCGGATCGACATCCTCGCGCGCACCGGCATCATATCGCTGCTGCCGCTCGGGCTGCATATGGGATATATCTGGGGCGTTCAGCCCTATGGCGGCGGCTGGCTCCTATTGTTCTGGGCGCTTTGGGCGGCTTTGATGGCCGTCACATGGGGCGCCTTCGCATGGCGCAACACGCCGCGCGGCGATCTGCTCTCGAATATCGAAGACTGGTCGCGCTATATTCTGATCCCTTTACTGATCATTACCGGGCTGACGTCCCTGTTTGGCGCCGGGCCTTACGAAGCCGGCGCCGGTCAGCGCTGGTTCTCTGCAAAAGTGCTGACCTTCGGCCTGATGCTGATCATCGGATTTATTCTCCGAATGATCATGCATGAATGGCGAAAAATGTTTCCGATTCTCGCCCAGGGCGATAATCCGGAGGTCGAACAGAAACTGAAAAATTCCATCAGTCTCGGTCGCGGCGTCGCCTATCTCTACTGGATCGGGATTTCGCTGACGGCGTTTTTCGGCGCTGTGAAACCGTTTTGATCAGATGCGCCGCGGGCGGTACGCCCGCGCGCCATTGACCCGGCGGCAAGGGACGGGTAGTTTGTCCGGACAAAGTCACCTGTCGCAGGCGCCATGACATATAGATCCTTGCTGTTTGTACCAGGCGCCCGGTCCGACCGTTTCGAGAAAGCGGCCGGTTCCGGCGCTGACGCCGTGTGCATCGATCTTGAAGACGCTGTCGCGCCCCATCTGAAGGCGGATGCGCGCGGCGCAACGCTTGAATACCTGTCTTCGCCGCCAACAGGCGCGGCCATGGGCTTGCGCATAAATGGTCTCTATACAGATGAAGGGCGTGCCGACCTTGACGCCCTGGCGACAAGCGATGCGAAGCCGGCGTTTGTCATGATTCCCAAAGCAAGCGGCGCGGACGACATCGAGCGCGTTCGAAACGCGCTTCCGGAGTGCCCGCCTTTGTGGCCGCTTGTCGAAACCCCAGACGGATTGTTGGCGGCGCCGGCAATCGCCCGCGCGGTTGGCGAAACCGGCGGCGTTATGTTCGGCGGCGCGGACTATTCGGCGTCCATCGGGTCCGACATGGGGTGGGATGCGCTCCACTATGCGCGCAGCGCCATCGTCAATGCGGCGGCGATTGGCGGCTGCGGGACAATGGATGTTCCCTACCTAGACGTCAAAGATGAGGCCGGCCTCAAAGGCGAAACTTACCGTGTAAAGTCACTCGGGTTTACCGGGCGCGCGTGCATCCATCCGGCGCAGGTCGCCGCGATCAATGAGATATTCACGCCTTCAACTGATGAGATGTCCAAGGCCGAACGGATCGCCGCCGCCTATGAAGAGGCGGAAGGCGGCGTCGCGCTGCTTGACGGAAAGCTGATTGAAAAGCCGGTGTTGCGGGCCGCGCAGCGCATTTTGAATTTTAAGGGAAACTGAACATGGTTGGCGCTGTCAAAGAAGTTGGCCCGAACCGCTACAGGGAAACTTTCGGTCGTTATTACGAAGACTTTCATGTCGGTGAAATCTACGAACATCGCCCGGCAAAAACGGTGACAGAGTACGACAACCATCTGTTCACCCTGATGACCATGAACACACACCCGATGCATTTTGATGCGGAGTTCGCAAAGACGTCGGAATTTAAAAAAAATCTTGTTGTCAGTCCGTACACGCTGGCGCTCTTAATCGGCATGAGCGTCACGGACTGCTCGCAAAAAGCGATCGCCAATCTCGGCATGGATGAGGTAAAATTCACCGCGCCGGTTTTCGCCGGCGATACGATATACGGGGAAAGCGAAGTTCTTGAAAAACGCGAATCGAAATCGCGCCCGGGACAGGGCATCGTTACGATTGTAACGCGCGGCCACAATCAGGACGGCGTCATGGTCTGCACGTTTAAGCGCAATATGCTTATCCCTTCCCGGGGCGAGGCTGTCGAAGACAAGGTCGGCAATTACTAGGCAAGCGATATTGACGAGGACAAGTTATGGCGGATGCAAGCGGCGCCGAAGGCCTGAGCGCAGAAGACGAAGCGCTCGTTCTGGAATCCATTGACAAATGGGTGCGCACGAAAGTGGCGCCGGTCGCTATGGATCTGGAGCATGCGAACGAATATCCCGACGCGCTGGTCGAGGATATGAAAGAGCTGGGTCTCTTCGGCGCGCTGATCCACCCTGAATATGGCGGGCTGGGACTTTCCGCAGCGACATACGCAAAAATCGTAACGCGAATCGCCAAGGAATGGATGTCTCTGACCGGCATTTTCAACTCCCACCTTATGATGGCGCAAATCGTTCAGAAGTTCGGAACTGATAAGCAAAAAGAGTACTGGCTGCCAAAATTTGCGACAGGAGAGTTGCGCGGCGGTCTCGGGCTTACAGAGCCGGACGCCGGAACGGACCTTCAGGCGATCAGAACGGTCGCGAAGCGCAGCGGCGACAAATACATCGTAAACGGAACAAAAACCTGGATTTCCAATGCGATCGAGGGCCAAGCGAATGCGCTTTTGGTGAAAACCGATCCCGATGCACAGCCCCGCTATAAGGGCATGTCGATGTTGATTATCGCCAAGATTGACCCGGAGACAGGCGCGCCGGCGCCCGGCGTTAAAAATGGCAAGAAGCTCGAAAAGCTCGGCTATAAGGGAATCGATTCAGGTGAGTTCATCTTTGAAGACTATGAGTGTGATGCTGAGTTTTCCCTTGTCGGCGGCGAAGAGGGGCAAGGTTTTTTCATGGCGACCGGGGGCCTGGAAATCGGCCGCATCAACATCGCAGCGCGGTCAGTCGGCATTGCACAGCGCGCGCTGCAAGAAAGCATCGCCTATGCGCAGACCCGCAAAACCATGGGAAAGCCGATCGCGGAACACCAGGCCATTCAGCTAAAGCTCGGCGAGATGGGCGCGAAAACGCGTGCTGCGGAATTGCTCGTCGAGGACGCCGCGCGCATGTATGACACGGGCCAGCGCGTCGATATGGAAGCGGGCATGGCAAAGTACTTCGCCTCGGAAACAGCGGTTGAAGTCGCAACTGAAGCCATGCGCATTCATGGCGGCTATGGCTATTCAAAAGAATATGTCATCGAGCGCCTCTATCGCGATGCGCCGCTTATGTGCATCGGCGAGGGCACGAATGAGATGCAGCGGATCATTATTGCAAAGCAGCTCGTCAAGCGAAATCCGGTATGACCGGACTGTTAAACGGCGTCCGCATACTCGCGGTTGAACAGTATGGCGCCGGACCTTATGGCTCGATGCTCCTTGCCGAGCTTGGCGCGGAAGTCATCAAGATCGAATCGCCATCCATGGGCGGCGACGTTTCCCGTTCCGTTGGACCCTACTTTCTCGGCGAGAAAGACAGCCAGTTCTTTCAGACCTTTTCGCGGTCGAAGAAATCTGTCTCGCTTGAAATCAAAACGCCGGAAGGCCGCGCCGATTTCGAGAAACTGGTTCGAAGCGCTGATGCGGTGGTCAACAATTTGCGCGGCGATCAGCCCGAGAAACTCAAGATAGCCTTCACCGATTTGAAAGAGATCAAACCGTCAATCGTCTGTGCGCATCTTTCCGCCTATGGCCGCGACAATGATCGCGCTGCATGGCCCGGTTACGATTACCTGATGCAGGCGGAGGCGGGATTTATGTCTGTGACGGGCGAACCCGATGCGCCGCCGACGCGTTTTGGCCTCTCCATGGTGGATTTCATGACTGGCGCGCAGATGGCGCTCGGGTGTCTCGCTGCGATCATGAAGGCTCGGGAAACCGGTATGGGGTGTGACGTTGATGTTTCCCTGTTCGACGTTGCGCTGCATCAACTCAGTTATCCGGGTGTGTGGGCGATGAATGGCGGACACATTGTCGGCCGCCTGCCGCGGGGTGCGCATCCGGCGATTGCACCGTCGCAAACGGTGAAAACCATGGATGGCTGGGGTCTTCTGATGTGTCAGACTCCGAAATTCTGGGATGCGTTTTGCGAACTGGCTGATTGCAAATTTCTCAATGACGATGCGCGATTTTCGTCTATTCCGGCGCGGCGCGAGAATCTGGACGCGTTAACCGAAGAGATCGATAAAGTCATGAGCGCGCGCACGACGACAGACTGGATGCAACTGTTAGGCGGTAAAGTGCCGTTCGCGCCGGTCTATGACATTAAGCAGGCGCTGGAAAATCCGTATGTTGACGATGTCGCAATGCGCGATACGGTCGACCACCCGGATGCGGAAGCGCGCGCGCTCAATATGCTGGCGGCTCCGATTAAAGTTGACGGTGAAAGAGAGAAAGCTTCCCGCGCGCCGAAGTTGGGTGAGCATACGGATGAATTACTGGGCGCCGTAAAATGAAACTCGATGGCGTAAAGGTTGTCGATCTTTCGCTGTTCTTGCCGGGGCCGATGCTGACCCTCATGATGGCGGATCACGGCGCGGAGGTGATCAAAATTGAGCCGCGCGGCGAAGGCGAACCAACGCGCAATATTGGATATGAAAAGAACGGCGCGAGCGTCTGGTTCAGAAACACCCATCGCGGCAAGAAATCTCTGCAACTCGATCTGAAGGCGCCCGAAGGGAAAGAGATTTTCCGTCGTCTGGTTACTGATGCGGATGTGGTAATTGAAGCGTTCAGGCCGGGCGTCGTTGATCGTCTTGGCGTGGGATATGAAACTGTCAGCGCGATCAATCCAAAAATTATTTACGCCTCATTGTCGGCGTTCGGCCAGACAGGCGACTATGTCAGAACGCCGGCGCATGATCTCGCCGTTCAGGCGCAGGCCGGCGTGATCGCGCTCAATGAAGGGCTCGACGGGAAACCGGTAATGCCGCATATGCCTCTTGCCGATGCGTTCGCCTCGCTTACGGGTCTCGCCGGCGTGTTGATGGCGTTGTTCAAGGCGCGTGAAACCGGCGAGGGCGACTATGTCGACGTGGCGATGCTCGACAGCGTGTTGGCCTGGACCCCGAACGTTACGGGCAAAATATTTTCAACCGGTGAGCCGCATACGCCAAAGGACGAACGGTCCTGGGGCGGTAACGCCATGTACAATCTCTACGAATGCGGTGACGGCGAATGGATTGCGCTTGGTGGCGCCGAACTCAAGTTTGCGAAGAATATACTCGAGCCGCTCGGCCGGTTGGATCTCCTGGAATATGCAAAACTGCAACCGGGCCCGGGCCAGGAACCATTGCGGGCGTTCCTGCGCGAAACCTTCATTACGAAACCAAGGCAAGAGTGGATTGAGTGGTTTGCTGACAAGGACGTTGCGTTTTCGCCTGTATTAAATCTCAAAGAAGCCTTCGACGATCCGAACACGGCGGCGCGCGGTATGCTTGCCTTTGATGAGAACGGCAACGAAGTCGTCGGAACGCCAATCAAGTTTCGAAACGAACCGGCAAACATCGATCCGGCAATTTCCGCATGCGGCGGTGACGCCGATGCTATTCTCGCGTCAATCGGTTACTCTGAATCGGAAATCGACGCCTTGCGCCAGTCTGGCGTCATTTAGGCGAAACGGCCCGTTTATACGTCATCTCATATTTGAAATCGCCGGCGGGATGGCGCGTATCAGAAATAACAAAGAGCCTTTCGGCCGCATCGTAGTATCGCCTGATTGTGCGCAGAACCGGCAGGGCGCGAGACGCGTTCAGCGCCGCCGCGTCGTCTTCCGAAATGATCTCGGCGGTGATCGTTTGTGTTATCGATGCAACGCTGACGCCGTGGCGCGCCTCAATATGTTCTGTGATTGCTTTCGCCGGATCCTTAAAATCGCGGGCGCGCGCTTTGATGATATCGGAAACGTAAATTGTCGTCGCTGCAATCGGTTTTCCGTTAACAGCGCGTACGCCATAGATCGCCAGCCAGCGCGATCCGCGCGCGCCGCTGAAGCGCCGCGCGAGGCCTTGCGAAAGCGTTACGAGCTCTGTTGATTGTGTTTCGAGCTGGGCTTCATGAGCGTATTGAAGGAGATCATCAAGGCCACCCAGCGGTTGCGAAAACGCCGTGGCAGCGCCCGATGAAATGACGGTGGTGCCCAGCCCGGGGCGTCGTTCGATCAGCCCCTCATCTTCCAGGACCTGCAGCGCCGCCCGCGTCGTATGGCGCGAAACATTATGTTGGTCGCAGATCTGATGTTCGGTCGGTAATTGTGCGCCAACCTTGTACGTGCCCTTCGATATTCTCTTTCGAAGGATGGATGCGAGTGCAATGTAACGCGGTTTACGGGCCATGCTTTCTAAAGTGCGTCCCTTATTGACGGCCATGCGCTTTGCAGATCGGCACGGTGACGCGGGTCGGCAATGGCGATCAACGCCTGCGCCCGTTCCTCTATGGTTTTTCCGCGCAAGTCCGCCGTTCCGTGTTCAGTGACGACAATTCCGACATCGGCGCGAGCAATGGAAACGCTTGCGGCGCTGAGTTTTGGGACAATGCGTGAAACGGCGCCCTGTTTCGCTGTGGAGGCGAGCGCTATGATCGGTTTTCCGCCGCGCGACTCATGCGCGCCGCGCAGGAAATCGACAAGGCCGCCAGCGCCCGATACCTGTCGTGCGCCGATATATTCCGCATTGGCCTGGCCCAGCAAATCGACTTCGATGACTGAATTAATGGCCACGAAATTCTCGATCGCCGAAAGTGTCGAAATCGTATGGGTTTCGCAAACAGGAGCGAACCGAAAGCGCGGGTCGTGTGCACAGCGTTGGTATAGCGCCTTACTTCCGAGCGCGACGCCGGCCGTCACGGCGCCGGATTCGCTGGAGATACAGCCCGCGTCGATAGCATTGAGCACCGGATCAGAAATCATCCCGGAATGAATTCGGATTTTCCGTTTTTTCTCTATCGCCTTCAGGACCGCTAATTGAACATTGCCCAACCCGAACTGCAGCGTGTCGCCATCGCTGATCAACGCGGCGATGCGTTCCGCTATCGCGTCAAAAACAGAAGGCGGCGCGGGCGGCGCATAGGTTAAAAGTGGTGCGCTGGTGGCGACAGATAAATTGAAGGTTTCAATATTCGTGGTAGGTGAGGCACTAGGGCGCGGCATATCCGGATTGATATGGGCAACCTTGACGACGTCGTCTCGCGCCAAAATTGCAGGCGCAAAATCTGCGCAGACGCCAAGCGAACAATTGCCGTCAGCGTCTGGCGCCGAAACCTGAAATATTGCGGCGTCGAGGGGCGTCGTTTCGAGCCATTGATAGGCCTGCACATAGGACAGCGGCCTCAGGTCGACGCCGCCCTGTTCGAAGCTTTTTCGCAGCGGCGGCGCCATGAAGATGGATTCTGCGCGAGCCGTGTCATGCAATCCCGCGTAATCCGTATGATTGACGCCCGGTATCCAGATACCGAGAAACGTCAGGCCCGACGCGAGTGCAGGATTTCTCTGAAAAACGTCGATGAAGACACGCGCCTCCGCCGAGCAGCCCGGCGCATAGATCCGGGCGCGCGCCGGCGTCGTCCTACGCAGAGCTTCCATGGCGTCTTGCGGGTTAAGGGCGCTCATTTGCCGCGAAATTCCCTTTGATTTGGTTCCCTTTATCAGGGCGTCATGCTACTCCTGTCAAATGTCCGGACAAAGTCCAGATTCAGGCACGGTCGCCGAACTTTTGGCGCGTCATCTGACGCGCCCTGTTTCACCGGTCGATCGCGAACGGGCGGTCAAACATGTGTTGGACTGGACCGGTTGTGCGCTTGCCGGCGCCGCGTCGCCGGCGGCGCATGCAATGGCGGCGGCGCTTGGCGACAAGGCGGATTCGAAGCGATCAATCTTCTTCCTTGGCGCGCTCGGCAATGTCCTTGAAATGGACGATGTCGACAAGCGGGCGCTTCTTCATCCGGGTCCGGTTGTCGTGCCCACGGCGCTGATCCTTGCGGAAGAAATAGGCGCGGAAAGCGACGCATTTCTCGACGCGATTGTCCGCGGCTATGAGGCGATGATCAGTGTCGGTCGCGCCGTTGGGGCGGATCATTATCGTTATTGGCACAACACTGGTACTTGCGGACCATTTGGCGCCGCCGCTGCGGCGGCGTCACTGCTGAATCTCGATGAACGGAAAACGACGTGGGCCCTTGGACTGGCCGGCACGCAGGCGAGCGGCTTCTGGCAAACGCGTCACGAACCGGAATCTTTTGCAAAACAACTTCACACGGCGAGAGCCGCTCATGCCGGTCTATTTGCAGCGAAACTCGCTGCGTCGGATTTTGTCGGGCTCAATACAATTTTCGAAGGCCCGCAAGGTTTCTTTGCCGCCACGTGCGGTGATGCGGATCCGGATGATACCGTATCGTCGGCCGCCGACGCGCCATGGAAAATTCATGACGTCAGCTTCAAGCCATGGCCCGCCTGCCGGCACGCCCATGCAGCTATCGATGCGGCATTAATGTTGCGCGAAGAGCACCAAGACTGGCGTCAAGCGAAAACGTTTGTCGTGCGCACCTATAGCGACGCCCTCAAATTCTGTGACAACCCGGCGCCGGAAAATACGCTTAGCGCCAAGTTTTCGCTGCAGCATTCCGTTGCAGCGGCGCTCCATTGGGGAGCGCCTGACCTGTCTCATTTCGAAGGTCAGGCCATCAATGATCCGGAAGTTAAACGCCTTCGCAGAAGAGTTCAGGTTGAGGAAGCCGATACGTTCACTCAATCCTATCCGGCGCGCTTCGGAACGGCGGTAGAGATGATCTTTCCGGACGGGCGCCGCGCTACTGTTTCCGCGCCCGACGCGCTTGGCGATCCGGAAAATCCCGCGCCGGACAAGCTGCTTCTTGATAAGGCGCAAACGCTCATGCGCGCCGCCGGCGTCACGGATGGGTTGTCGCAAAGCCTTCGCGATGCGGTCATTGGCATGGACGCCTCAAGCGGCGCCTTTCGTGAGTACTCTTCATTATTTCTGCGAGAAGCGTTGGCATGAACAGTGCGCAAAAATTTGTAACGCATGCGCTAACGACGCGCTTCAGCGACTTGCCGCCGGAAGCGGTGCGCGCTGCAAAGACCTTTATTCTTGATACAATTGGCGTTGGCATTGCCGGAAGACGCGCACCGCTTGCTGACGACGTATTCGGCGCGGTTTCAAACTGGGGCGCCGGCGAAGGCGCCCATGTTTTTGGGCGGCAATGCAAACTGCCGACATTGAACGCGGCCTTTGTTAACGGCTTTCAGATTCATTGCCAGGAATATGACTGCGTTCATGAAACGGCTGTTGTCCATCCATTGGCGACGATTTTGTCGTCGCTCCTTGCTGTTGCGGATGAGCGCGGAAATGTTGCCGGGAAAGAGTTTATCGCAGCCGTAGCCGTAGCCGTTGATATTGCTGCAGGGCTCGGCGTTGCTGCGAAGTCTGGCATTCGTTTTTTTCGCCCGGCTAACGCCGGAATATTCGGCGCTGCGTTGGGCATTGCTCGACTTCGCGAATTTTCGGAACAACAAGCGCTCGATGCGCTTGGATATGCACTCGCATTTTGCTCCGGAACGATGCAGGCGCATGTTGAAGGCAAGCCGGCTTTGCCGCTTCAGATTGCGAACGCCGCGCGCGGCGCTGTCGCAGCGTGCGACATCAGCGCCGCGGGCGTACCCGGACCGAATGATGTGATCGACGGACCATTCGGGTATCTTCAACTCTTTGAAACGGAAACGGATATCGCGCCGGTCCTGCAATCCCTTGGAAAAGTCTGGCGCATTGCAGAAGTCTCCCACAAGCCATTTCCGACAGGCCGCGCCGCACAGGGCGGCATTGTCGCCGTTCAGAAATTGCGAGATCTGGGCGCGACGCCAGAGAGCATCGAAAAGCTCACATTGACGGCGCCGCCGCTCATTCACCGCCTGGTCGGGCGGCCCTATCGACACGACATGACCGCAAACTATGCTCGATTGTGCTTTGCCTATTGCGGCGCCGTCACGCTCGCGAATGGCGCCGTTGGGCTCGAAGACTTCTCGGCCGAGCGCCTCGCCGACCCTGATATCGCTTTAACCGCGCAAAAGATATCCGTTATCGACGATGGGTCTTCCGATCCGGCGGCGTTCACGCCCCAATTCGCGACGGCGTTGTTGAAAAACGGAGAATCTTTGAAGGCGGAAGTGCGTTCGCTATACGGATCGCCGGCCGATCCGTTGACCGAGACCGCTCACATTGAAAAATTTCGACGATGTGTTCGCTTCGGGTTGGGCGATCATAGCGGCGATTGCGACCAAAAGCTCATCGAAATTGTTGAAGAGTTGGAAATGCGGGCAGACGTCAGCATCTTGTCGCGGCTTGCCGCCGGCATGCAGGAGTAAAAAATGGACGGACACAGAACATACTTTAATTCCGTTGATTGGGCGACGATGGAACAAGAGCACCCGATCGGGGCCAGTTTCACAAAGCTTGCGACAACGATTTCCCGTGACGAACTCCATGCCCGGCAGGATACGCTTTTTAAGCGATGCGTTTCGCGCGCCTGGAGAACGCCGTTTTATCAGCGCCTATGGGGAGAGGCGGGAATTGAATCCGGTGACATTCAATCCCTCGAAGATTTGCCGCGCCTGCCTGTATTCGACAAACAGGATATCATGGATTCCATCGCGCATGCGCCGCCCATTGGCGACTTTGCCGGCTTTGAAGGATATGGCGCCGGCGAAAAACCGCCGGTTATCTTTCATACGACGTCTGGAACCACGGGTACGCCGCAGGTTTTGCTGTTTGGTCCAAAGGGCCGCGAGGTGCAGAACCTGCTCCTCGGGAGGCTTTATCGTTTTCAGGGCTTAAACCCCGACGATGTCATACATTCAGTCTACGGACACGGTATGATCAATGGCGGTCACTATGTTCGCGAAGCGGTCGTTCACTGGACCAGTGCGATTTTTATGTCGGCGGGCACTGGCGTAGAAACGCGATCGGCGCGTCAGGTCGAACTGATGCGCGATTTTCGCGCGACTGTCATCGTAGGCTTTGCAGACTACATTAAAAAACTCGCCAATGTCGCATCGGACGCCGGCATCGAACCGGGCAGGGATATCAATATACGGATGATATCCGGCCATCTCGGGCGCGAAGACAAGGCGTCCCTTTCGCAAAGCTGGGGCGGCGCGAAGTGTTTTGACTGGTACGGCGTCGGCGACACCGGTGCGATCGCAGGCGAGGGGCCGGATCAGGACGGACTGTATGTCATGGAGGATGCGCAATATCTGGAAGTCTGTAATATCGATGATCAAACGCCGGTCGCGCCCGGCGCCGAAGGGGACATGGTCGTCACCTGTCTCTATAAAGACGATATCTATCCGATTATTCGCTTCAACACCCATGACGTTACGCGGGAAATCACGGCGAGTTCATCGATTGGCGTGAATTTCCGTCGAATCGAAGGGTTTCTCGGGCGTTCCGATAATATGGTGAAGATCCGCGGCATAAACATTTTTCCGCAAGCCGTCGGGCCGATGCTCGAAGACGCCGCTGCATTTACGGGAGAGTTTATCTGTAAGACGAAACGCGACAAAAACGGACGCGACGAATTTATTGTCGTTGCCGAAGTGTCAGAACAGTCTTCAGCGGTTGAAGAAGAGCTTCAGGGAATATTGAAAAAGAAAATAGGGATCGCGCCGGTGATGGAACTCGTCGCGCCCGGCGCTCTGGCGTCATTGACGCAGGTTGACGTGCGGCAAAAGCCGATACGCCTGATCGATGAACGATTCTGATGCCATCTTCCGCCGATATTGTCACGAAAGACGTTTGCGGTCTGAGTGAAGCTTTCGCCGCGGGAGCATTTACGCCCGTAGAAGTTTTGGGCGTATACCTTGATCGCATCGACCGGTTTAATCCGCGACTTAATGCGTTTTTATCTCTGCGCATGGAAGCGGCAATGGAAGATGCGCGCGAGGCTGGGGAGCGATGGAAAGGCGGGCGGCAACGATCGCCAATAGACGGCGTTCCTTTCGGGGTGAAAGCAAATATCGCCGTAAAAGGATTGCCGTGGCATGGCGGGATCGCCGCCTATCGCGACCGTGTCGCAGATGAAGATGCAGACATCGTAAATCGCCTTCGCGATGCTGGCGCTATTCCCATCGGCACGCTGAATATGCATGAAGGCGCCCTCGGCGCGACGACAGACAATCCTCATTTCGGACGTTGTCATAACCCGTGGGGCGAAGGGCTTACGCCGGGGGGATCGTCCGGCGGTTCAGGTGCGGCGGTCGCCGCGGGGCTTTGCGCGTTTTCGCTCGGCACCGATACGATGGGCAGCGTTCGCATTCCCTCGGCCTATTGCGGCATTGCAGGGCTGAAACCAAGTTACGGCGCCATAAGCGGGCGCGGCCTCGTCGACCTATCGCCAAGCCTTGACCACATCGGGCCTCATGCCTTGACGGCGCGTGATCTGAAGTTGATTTACTCGGTGCTTCGTGAAGAAAGGTCGGCGGCGCCTGGCCAATCGCTTCGTATCGGGATCGGCGACTGGGGCGCCGCCGTTGACGTTTCGCCGAATGTTGCAGCGGTTTTTAAGAGCGCCGCGCCAATACTATCGACGATAGGGGAAGTTTCCACCGTTGACTTGTCCGGCTTTGATTTCGGCGCCTTGCGGCGGCGGGGCTTGCTGGTGAGCGAAGTCGAAGGTTATCGCGCGCACAAACAGCAGCTGGCGCAATCGCCCGACGGGTTTTCCGATGATTTTCGCGGCTTGCTTGAATGGGGCGCGCGGCAATCCCAGGAAAAAGTCGATGCCGCTTATGCAGAGATAAGAACCGCAGGCGCGGCGTTGAACGCGTTATTTGATGACGTTGATGTCATCGTGACACCGACGGCGCCACAGGGACCGTTTAAGTTTGGCGACCCGGTACCTGCAAACCAGGCAGACTTTACCTGTATCGCGAATTTCGCCGGGGCGCCGGCGGTTGCTACGCCTGCGTCTGGCGACGGCGCGCCGCCGGCGTCGCTTCAGTTTGTTGCGAAGAAAGGCGCCGATGATCGGGCGCTTGAAGCGGCTACTGCGTTTGAAAATGTGCGCGGGCCGTCACCAAAGCCGCCGTTGGTCGCCGGAATTATTTCGTCGGAAAGTTAGGTTTGCGTTTTTCAAGAAACGCACGATAGCCTTCAGCGAAGTCTTCGCCGTCAAACGCTTCCAGCATGATTTCCATAGCGCCGTCGGAAGAGTCGTCTGCGCCTTCCGCAATCATTTTAAACGTGCGCTTGGTGGCATTTGCGGACCAGCGTGAAGTACCTGCGATCTCCTGAGCGAATTTTCGCACAGAATCGTCCAAGCCGTTGTCTGCATAAACGCGTTCGCACAGATTCATTTCCTCCGCCGCGCCGGCGTCGATGATGCGCCCCGTAAACAGAAGGTTTTTCGCGTTTGCAGCGCCGACCGTACGAATAAGCCGGCGCGTATCGGCGACCGAATAAACAAGGCCCAGCTTTCCGGGCGTAACACCAAACCGAGCCGTCTCGCTTGCAAAGCGAAAATCGCAGGCGAGAGCGATCGAACAGCCGCCGCCGACGCAGGATCCGCGGATCATGGCGATTGTCGGCTTCGAACAGGTTTCCAGCGCGGTAAGGCTGTCGAGCATGGTCTTCGTATAGTTGCCTGCGCTTTCGCGTGTCGCGTAAACGCGTTCGAATTCTGTAATGTCGGCGCCGGCGGCAAAATGATCACCTTCACCGCGCACGACAATTATCGCTGCGTCTTTGTCGGCGTCTGCCTTTTTAACGGCGACCCCAAGATCGCGCCACATTGCTTCGCTGATCGCATTGCGTTTGGCCGGTTGATCAAGCACGATCTCGCCTATCGGCGGCGCAGATACATATCGAAGTGCGTCAGTCATTGCGCGTCATTTAATAATGCCGTCCGCGACAAGTCGGTCAATGATAGCTTGTTGTGACGAAATGGCGTCCTGTCGTTCAATCATTTTGCCGTCGGGCGTACGGTTCGCAGGCGATACGGTTGACGTGTATCCGCCGACAAATGCGTCTTGCGGCAGCCGCGATAGAAAATTGGACATACCTGTTTTGCGCCTCGCCGCGCGCAGGCCGTCAATATCGATAATCGCGTTGGCGTTCATGGTTTCGCCAACCGCCGCTTCCGCAACCACGGCGCCTTTCCAGTCGACGACTTTCGACATCCCATCAGTCGATGCTTGCGGAACAGCCGTGCCTGCAATGCCGCCGGAATTGGCGGATATCACGTAAGCGAGATTTTCAAGCGCTCGGGCGCGCTTTGCAATATCCTTTGGCGTGAGCCCCGGCGCGCTGACCTCCGATGTCGGATGAAGAAGCAACTCGGCACCCTTGAGCGTGTGCATACGCGCGATCTCCGGGAATAGTATTTCCTCGCTTGCAATGGTTCCCATGACGCCGATTTCTGTATCGGCCACAGGAAATACGGCGTCAGCGCCGTAAATCTCCAGATATTGATCCCAGACATCATATGGGCTCGGGGAATAAAGAGAAATCATGCGTCGGTATCGAAGGACGACGTCGCCTGCAGGCGAATAGACGACATTCGCCTGAAAGTAGAGATCAGTAAAGTTTGGATCGTTTTCATAGTGATTGGAGCAGAGATAGATCTGAAATTTCTTCGCCGTCTCCGCCATCATGCCGGCAAATTCACCGCTCATTTCGATGACAGCCTTATCCTGCCATTCTTCGCGGGATTCACCCAAGGGAAAACCCGTCATCCAGTATTCCGGCAGAACGACCAGCCGCAAATCATACCCGTTAAAGCTTTTTAAAAAACCTTTCGACGCAGCAATCTGTTTTTCGACGCGGCGCATAGCCGCTTCCATTCGCTTCCGCGCGGCGCGTCGCGACTTGTCCTGATTGACCGCATCGCAAAGGGTCTGCAGCGCTAGCGCGGAGTAACGTTCGCGAGGGGCGGCGACGGCGTTGGTCATGAAAGCTCCGGCGGCGGTAGTTGAAAGGATGAAGTTGCGGCGGTTCACGTGAGACTATCCGTTATCGATGAAACAGTATCGACAATTACATTGTTGCGACTGGATAAACCATCAACAATATCGCGCACGGCCCACATTCTGAACGGCAGGCCCGCGATATAAGGCGTCATCGTAAAGCCAAAAACTTGCGCGCCATATCGCGGCGCCTCAGACGCTGTCATGTCCGCAGCTTCCAGTATCTGGTCCCGCCAGGCCGCCTCGTCGTGATTTTTCGTTGCTAAAAGAAAACGATCATCCAGTTCATTAAGAACAGGGAACGCCTGAACAGGCTTCGTTTTCGTTTTCATTGTAACCGGAACCGTATCGGTTTCCCAATCAAGGCAAATATCAAATCCCGCCTCCGAAATAAGGTCCAAGGTTTGAAAAGACTGCTGGCGCGCCGGACTCATCCATGTTCGCGGCGTTATGCCGGCGGCGTCGAACACCGCGCGGGTCTTTTCGACATATTCGCGTTCAGTCTCCGGCGCAATTTCCCCGAAGTGAATTGAGTCCGTATCGAAGCCATGAGCGGCGATTTCATGTCCATCCGCCGCGATCGTATCGATCAATGGCCTGACACGTTGCAGCAAGGCGGCGTTTACCGCGAATGTCATTTTGACGTCGGCGTTCCTAAATGCGCGCAACAGGCGAAACGCGCCGACGCGATTGCCATAGTCGCGCGTCGTAAAATGCCGCAAATCGGGATATGGCGTCGCCATCGCGCCCGGATGTTTGAACGGTTTGCCGGACGGGTTCAGCATGAAAAACTCTAGGGGAATGATGATGGCGACGCCGAGCGCCGCGTTGCCGGGAAGTTTTTGCTTCTCGCGGTCGCCGACAAACCGCATCCCGTACCGGTCGATATCCTGACCGTGATTCCGGTTCTTGTAAGCAGTATAGTCGGGCGGAAGGCTCATGGCGCAGCGCTCCCCGGCTGGAATCCTGTTCCGCCGCGCGCAACGCCGCGGGCGTTGATATCCTCAAGTGTCTGGTCCCAACAATTGTCCCTGAAAAACGCCGCGATTTCGGCGCCAGTCGTGATCCAGACATCATCCTTGTGCGAAGTAATATGATTCAATGCTTCTTCAAAGGGGCGAATACGGTGCGGCTGACCAACGAGATAGGCGTGCAACGGAATGCACATTACGGTCCCGCTTTCTTCGCCCTCTCTTAAAAGTTCGTCGAAATGACGTTTCAGAATATCCGCATACCGCCATGGGGTCATGGCCTGTGCCCCGTAAGTGATGACGTCGTTGACCTCGAGCGAATACGGCATGGAAATGAGCTTGCCGGATCTGGTCTTGACCGGCTGCGGCTGGTCATCCTGAAAAAGATCGCACGTATACCAGAAGTCATACTCTGCAATGAGATCGAATGTTCGCTCCGTGTGCGTTAACGCCGGCGCAAGATACCCTCGAATGCGTTTTCCGGTCGCGCTTTCCACGGTCTTTATAGAGTCTTCAAGGACCGCGCGTTCCTGCGCTTCGTCAAAGCCGTATGAAAAACGCGTATTGTAAATGCCGTGGGAGAAAAACTCCCAGTTGCGCGCGTTACAGGCGTCAATGATTTCGGGGCAGTGATCGCACATCGCGACATTCAGTGAAATCGATCCGCGCATTTCGTATTTGTCCAGCAGCTCCATAAGCCGCCAGTGACCAATGCGATTTCCCCAGTCGCGTTGTGAATACCCGACCACGTCAGGCGTCGGTTTCGGCCAGCCGGGACGCGACGGGTTCACCGGCGGATCGAACTCGTAAAACTCGATATTCGGCGCAATCCAGAAAGCGAGTTTCTTCCCGCCCGGCCATACGATTTTCGGACGATCGTGATAGGGCCAGTAATCATAGAGATTTGGGTCGGCGTGCATGGGCGCTAGAAACCTTTGCTTTCTTTCTCGTCGCTATCCGGACTTTGCAGCGCGCGCACTTCCGAGAGCGATGCCGGGGGCTGTTTCCAAAGCGGGTGGCTCTCTTCGATTTCGGCCCGAATGCCCGCCGGCAGATCGTTAAAGTCTTCAACGCGCCAGGTAATTAAATGATAAATTGCCTTGCCCGTGCTCGATTCTGCAGCGGCCCAGCCGGGGAGGTCGCCATATCGAACCCATGAGAGTTGGTGCGGTTCGGATGCGTCGCTTCCTTGAAGAAAGAAATCATAATTTTCGAAAGCGTCGATCCGGCGATCGGAATTTGGAATCGGGAAATCAATATAGACCGGCGCCGTGACGACTAGCGTATCACCGAGGCGTCGCGCACTGATCTGGCGAGACGGACCAAACTTCGTGATGCGTGGTTCGGCGCCTTGTTCGAGATGCGTTTCGATCTGATCGCCGATGAGTTCATAGGTGATGAACTGATAAGGATATGCGATGGGCTCGACGGCCTCTCCGCCCCATTCCTTGATGTATTCGCCGGTTTCAGCGTTCTTGTAGAAGTAAATCTTCCGATTGTACTGTTCTGTTTTTGCTTTTGAAGGATCGGGCGTGTGGCGGCGCGCCGTGTCGTACCCTTCCATTTCAAACAGAAGGTCGCCGGCGGGATAAGACCGAATAGTGCCGATCGAGTACCAGTAAATCGGTTCGCCGTCGCCAGCGCGGTCGGAAACGAATTTGTCAAATGCGGCGCGGTCAAACCCGTTGGCGCGCGCTTCCGCCATGCCGATGGCGAAAATGACAATGGAAACGAAAGCTAGTCTGGTCCAATAAATCATCGCTCAACCCCGTTCGTTCAGCCAGGCAATCACTTCGCTGACCTCCACGACGTCCGCGTACTTTAATTGCAGGTCAGTGAGGTTCGCAAAATGATAGCTTTCATGTTTGTCTGCCACGCATTCTTCCGGAACGATTGTGCGGTACCCGCGTGACAGGCTATCGACGGCCGTCGCCCGTACGCAGCCGGACGTTGATCCGCCGGTAATCACGACAGTATCGACCTTGTGCCAGACAAGGTAGCTCTGGAGCGGGCTTTCAAAAAAAGCGCTCGGCATACGTTTCGTATAAATGTAGTCCTTATCCGGATCCGGTTCACATCGCGGATCGAGTTTGTGACGTTCGGAGTCATATTTGATGTTTTGCAAACTGTCCGGCGTGTTGGTGCGCGTACCCCATATTCCGGCGTCTCCGCCGTCCGCCTTATATGCGACCTGTGTCCAGATCACCGGCATCGCGTTTTTCCGGGCGAGCGAGGAAATTTCGTTGATAAACCGGATCTGATCCGGATGGGTCACGTATGACGTTTTCGGAAAAAGGTCAGGACGCGTATAGGCCTGTTGCACATCGACATTGACGATGGCGAGCTTCTCGCCAAACCCGAAGCGGGCGCGGGCCGGATTGGCTTTCACCTCCTCGAAAATCTCCCGCGCCGTTTTGCCGGGGCAGGCCATGGTCGTTTCAAATTCCAGGGTCATGGCGGGTCGATCCGATCAGTTGAAATGATATATCATTTTGACGCGAACCGGCTTTCAGGTCAAAATATCGCGCAGACCGGAGCAAAAATCGATGGAAAATCCGCCGTCTTCAATGGGCAGCGCCATCACGCTCGTTTTCTACATGCTTGCGCTGCTGGGAATTGGCTTCTGGGCGGCCCGGCGGGGCGGCAAATCCGAAGACGATTTTCTCCTTGGCGGGCGATCATTGGGGCCGGTTGTCGCCGGTCTCGCCTATGCGGCGTCAACGTCATCAGCCTGGGTCCTGCTGGGCTTCACCGGTTTTGTGGCCGGCGTCGGCGTCTCGGCGTTGTGGATGATCCCGGGCATTCTCGCCGGCTACGCGGTTGTCTGGTTTGCCCTTGGTCCCTGGCTCAGCCGGGTGTCGCGAGAGCACGGCCATCTGACGGCGCTTGATATTATTGCGGCAGATGCGAGCGGCGCCATGTACCGCGTCATCAAGATCGTCGCCGCCGCCATGATCCTGTTTTGCTTTTCCTTTTACATTGCCGCGCAGTTCCAGGGCGCGGGCGCGGCGCTCGCAGATGTGTTCCGCGTGGATATGACAGTTGCGGTTTTCATCGCCGCTGGCGTTATTCTCGTATACACTTTTCTTGGCGGCTTTCTCGCGGTTAGCCTTACCGATACGCTGCAAGGGTTATCAATCGCCGCTATTGCGACCGTCTTGCCATTTGCAGTGTTCGGCGCCGCCGGCGGCTTTGAAGGCGTCGCCGCCGGCCTTGCCGCCGAGGCGAACATTATTACCGCGCCGTTCGGCGCCCATGCGGGCTGGTCCGCCGTCGGTTTTCTGTTCGGCGTCAGCGCCATCGGTTTCGGCGCGCTCGGGCAACCGCACTTGCTGACCTGGATCATGGCGACACGCGACCGTAAGGCTCGCTTGCAAGGCGGCGCTGTCGCGCTCAGTTGGGGTGCGCTTGTTTATGCGGGCATGTCTGTTATCGCCCTCTCGGCGCGCGCCATGGCCGAACCCGGCGCCGCGCTTGGCGAATCAATTGTATTTGATGCGGCGCAAACGCTGCTCCCCGGCATTTTGCCGGCGCTAGTTTATGCGGCGATCTTGTCGGCGATCATGTCGACGGTCGATAGTCAGTTGTTGGTTGCGTCCGCCGCTGCAAGCCACGATATCGGAATAGCCAGGCTTGCGCCCGGCCGCGAAGTTCTGATTACGCGCTGCGTCATCGTAGTTCTGTGCATCGGCGCTGTTGCGCTGACTTTGCTGCTTCCGGCGACAATTTTTGGCCGCGTTCTTTTTGCCTGGACCGCGCTCGGCGCTGCGTTTGGTCCAACCATCATCGCGCGCGCGATGCGACGGCGTCCGGCGCCGCTCATTGTCATCGCGGCAATGATCGCCGGATTTTCGTTGGCGGTATATTTCAATCAATTCGCCGACGCCGGCCCAGGCGCATGGAAGGAACGCATCCTGCCATGGGTCGCCGGGCTGATCTTGGTGTTTGGTTTTTCAAAACGTCGAACCGAGGAGGAGCCCCAAAAATGAGAACACCATTCATTTTTGCAGTTGCCTTATTTTCACTCGCTCATATCGCGCCTGTATCCGCCGAAGATGCGGAGACGTATGACGGGTCTTATGTCAGACGGCCAACGCTGGTTGTCAGCGACATGGATGCGGCTTTGTCGCTTTATCGCGATATTCTGGGATTTCGTTTGGGCAGCTTAAAAGAAGACCCCAAAACGTCGTACGTTTATGAGGCCTTTAACATTCCGAACGAGGCGACGGTCATGCATGCCACACTCGATTCGGATGTTGAGAAAAGAACGCTGTCGCTGGTCGAATACAAAGCGCTTTTGCAAAAGAGCTCGAATGAAGACGTTCGTATGGCGGCGGTGCTCATGAATGCAAATGGCCGGTTCGATGAAATTGAGAGTGCGCTGCGTGCAGGCGGGTATCACCTGTTAAGTTCTCATGCGCTGGGCGCCAATGGTATCGAGATGGGCTTTCTCGACCGGGACGGCCATCTCATCGTCGTTTATCAGATCAACTACAGGAAAGAGACAGGACAATGACGCAACGTGCAATCTATATAGCGGTTGGCGCCGTGATCGGCGTCGCTGCAACGCTACTTTTGAATACTGGGCTTGGCGCGATGGCGGCGAAATCTTCGTCGCGACCAGCCTATCTCGTGGTGCTCGGCGATGTCTATGATCGCGACGCATTTATGACAGGCTATACGGCGGAACTTGGACCGCTCTACGAAAAATACGGCGGTGAATATCTTGCGGTCGGTCGCAATAAAGATGTTCTTGAAAACGGCGCCGAATTCCAGAGTTTTGTTATTACAAAATGGCCGTCCATGGAAGCGGCGCGGGCTTTCTGGTCAGACCCGGAATATGAGAAGTTGAAAGCAGACCGAATTGACCAGAACTGGTCGCGGTTCGACGTTTACCTGCTGGAAGGACTACCCGAAGCGGTGAGTGAGTAAGTCAATTCCGTTTCGACAGCTTCGCCTTTAACTCTGCGACGAGAAGCCGTTGGTAAAAATCGGACGCGTCATCGTCCGCCCTGTCAAGAAAAGCAGCCATTTCGGACCGGTTGACGACAGGAAAGTTGCTGCACGCGTCAAAGCGTCCGCTCATGGCGTAATGCGGGAAGCCGACAAGTCCGGCGAACCGTCCCGCCTGGGCGGAAAGGCGAACGAGTTCGCCGCCATAACATGGCGCCGCGGGGCGGCCGTCCCAGCCTTCGATCCGGATATACCCCACGACGAATAAGGATTGCGGATACCCTTTGCGCACGGCCTTATTGCGAAAAGGGTCGCCTTCTTTGTGTTGTCCGGAGTAGCCATATGCGCGCGCGAGTTGATAATTGAGCCGCGGATTCTCCGGATCGTCAGCGACAGCCTCAAGACATGCGGCGATCGCCGCCGGTTTGTCCATTTCATTTTGCGATACGCCTTCGGAGACGCGCTCCGGATCGCCCGGATGCGCCGCGTATTCGTCGCACGAGGTCGGCGTGCGCGAATAATCCGCCCGGTGGTAGGTTTCGATTTCGTCGAAGGCAATATCCGCAGCGTTTGCGGCGTTCGCTGCGATGAGCGCACATGCACAAACGATCAGGTAGCGAGGAAACATAACAAAATCTCAGTGCCGAAGGCGTTTTAATGGAGGGCGATCACTATATAGGCGTTGCAATGCCAAGCATAGCCGCTGCGATGAGCGTGATCCAGATCGCGATAACGGCGGGCCGGGCGCGGCGAAGGCACGATCTAATAGTTTCGTTTGTTACTGCATCGGCGTCGCCAGCGACGAGTTTGGCAAATGCTGGAGCAAAGGGCTTCAGCGCGTTGCGTACAAAAAGCCCCATCAATATCGCGACGGCCAGCAACAGCATTTTGAGCGAAATAAAGAGCGGGATATCAATCGCGCCGGATATTCCTGCGATCGGAATTGCAACGAGACCGGAACAGAAGAGCCATCTCAATCCGGCGTCGATGCGACGGAAGACTGCAACTGGTCCGCTTTGGTTGTGCAGAGCGAAGAGCAGCCATATCCAAATGATCGCGATTACAAACGCTGCAACGATCAATGCGACGTCAATACTCATCCAGCCGCGCGATGCCGCGACCGCCAGGCCGGTTGGCAAGGTCAGTAACAGGCAGATCCGCGGAACGAGATCAACATCATTTAAAATCTTCGCCGCGGCGATGCGCCCTGCTGTATCACGCTTGCTATCCGTTAACAGGAAACTTGAATAGAAAACGCCAATATCCCCGCCCAGCCAATAGACGAAGACGAGTAAGTGCAAAAGCAGAACGATGTGATCGGGCGCAGGCATTGGCCGCCGGATATTGACACAGTTTCATCGGTATTGCCTACCGACCCGGTCATCAAATCGCGCGGATCTGTATCGCCGAAACCAGCGGGAAAATTTTTGGTCAGGCTCCGGCGGCGTTCTCTTGCCAGCATTCGACCCGGTCGCGACCGTTTTGTTTGGCCTGGTAGAGGGCCGAATCCGCCGCCTTGTAAAATTCGTCGGTCGCCCAGTCACCCTGGAATTGGGCAACGCCAAAGGACATCGTCACGCGTCCGAGGCTTTGGTTGTTCGCGCGGTTGATAAGCTTTCGCTTGGAGACGGCGTTGCGAACATTGTCGGCAACCGTTGCGGCGTCTTTCAAGGACGTATTCGGAAGCGCAATTGCGAACTCCTCGCCGCCATAGCGCGCAAGAAGGTCCTGGCCTTTCAGGGTTTCGCGCAGCACGTCGGCCACCAGCTTCAGCACCTGATCGCCGACCGGGTGCCCCCATTTGTCATTGAACGATTTGAAGTGATCGATATCGGCCACGATCATACAAAGCGGCGTATCTTCGTTCGCTGCGGCATGCGCCAACTGCGGAATGGTGCTGTCGAAATATCGGCGATTGTTCAGCTTCGTCAGGAAATCGGTTCGGGCATCCTGTGCGATGGATTCGATCGATGTCTGCAGGTTGTCGATTTTTTCAGATGCGTTCGAAAGCTTTTTTTCAAGCTCATTGTTCCGCGCCATGGCGCTCTGCGCGATGTCAACAAGCGAGTTCAGCAAGTTCGTCGACGCGCCGTTCTGGTCGGATATGTCGGCGGCGCTTTCGGAGGCGTCCGCGAGATCTGAGTTGAATTGCTTGGTATTGGAATCGAAGAGCCGTGACAATTGTTGAAGCGAGTTCGTTTCTTGCAGTACCTGGTGCGCAAATTTTTCGATCTGTTTCGGCGGGTGCGCCAGTTCGAAGTAGCGTTCGTGAATGTCTTTTAGAAAAAATTCGTCCAGTTCGCCGCCATTATCGAGCTTTGATTGAATTTCGGTCGAAAGGTCGTCATTTGCGTTCTCAAGATGCGCATACCAGACCTGATAATATTCCGGTTTCGGCGGAATATTCATGCCGCCAAGCGCACGAATAACATCCGCGCCAATGTCTTGAGTCGTCGGCATTGAAGCTTGTGTTAATGACATAGAATCGGCCCCCCAAGGCGCTCGCAGAGTTACCGTCATGTCATCACGATTGCATTGCGTTCCGGTTAATCCGCGACTAGTCGAATATCGCCGCGCCGATGCTGTTTACGAATTGGTCATACTCATTAAAGTTCGTTCGAATCCGGAACCGCCGGCGCAGAGACTTTAGTATTCGGCCGCTGGTTGTCAGTTTCCAGCGGAACGTCGCATGAGCGTGATTTCTTCGCGCGTGCTTTCATCTTTCTCATTGACCCGGAGCCTCCGTATTCGTTCTGCTTCCGTCACCAGGGTCTCCGCTGCTGTCTCGCGGTTGACCGACTGACGCATCTTGTTCCGCATCGTTTCGAGCAGGTCATCCAAACTTCGCGCCGCCGTTTCAAGCCGCGCCGCTCTTACGCGGAGGTGTGACTGAAATCTCGAAGCCGCGACAAGATCGCCTGCCGATGGAACGCCGTTACAATAGAAATCGACTTGCGCGCTGTTGCGAATACAGTCCGCCGACCGGTCGAGGAGCGTTTGTTGTTCGGCCAGGCGCGCTTTATATTTTAAAGAGGCCGCCTGCTTTTTAAGGGCGAGCAAGTCGCGCAAGGTCTCTGCATCCTTGTGGTTCATGACGCGCCCGCCTTCTTCTTTTTCCGAATCTGATCGGCGTAATGGATGGCCGCGGCAACAGCTGCGAAGTGCTCGCGTTTAATTTCCTGGCCGACTTCAACAAGAGCATAAATGGAGCGTGCGGTCGGCGGATCGCGTTTGATGGGCACGCCATGTTCGGCGGCGGCCTTCCGGATCCGCGCTGCGACCTCGTCAACGCCTTTCGCGATACAAATCGGGGCTGCGCCGTTCTGCCGATCCCATTTCAGCGCCGTCGCGTAATGGGTGGGGTTGACGATGACGATATCCGCATCCGGCACGTCCGCCATCATGCGGTTTGTGGCAATCGCTTCAGCGCGTTGGCGGCGCACGCCCTTGAGCATCGGGTCGCCCTCGGTTTCCTTGTTTTCGCGCTTGACCTCTTCGTGAGTCATTCGAAGGCGCTTCTTATATTGATATTGCCGCCATGGAAGATCGAGGAATCCAATAAGCGCCGCGGCGCCTGTAATCAGCCCCAGAAAAAAAACGGTTTCATTAAAGAAATAGCCGGGCAGGGCTGCGGCGGGTTTGCCGATCAGTCCAGGCAATTCGAGAAACCGATCCTTGACCGCGAAGAGAACAATTCCAAGGATCGCGCAAAGCTTCGCGGCTTTTTTGACGAACTCGGAAATTCCTTCAGGGCCATATTTTTGCTTCGCATTATCCACCACCGAGATTCGCGAAAGCTTCGGCTTCAACTTCTTCAACGAAAATGCAAACGCGCGCTGAACGGTCGCTGAAGCAAATACGCCCAACAGAACGATTAAGAGAATCGCAAAAACGCCGCGGAATGCGCGAAACACAAGATCTGCTGCGACGCTCTGCTTGTCCGGGCCTGCGAACGCAGCGCTGACCGCTTCGGGGTGGCTCAAGAAGGGTGCGAGCGTTGAGAATATGTCCATGCCAGCCCAGCCGGCGAGAATTAGCAAGCCGAGAAAAAAGGCGGCGTATGTTGTCGCCGCCGTTGCCTCCATGGAGTAGGGAACATCGCCCTGTTCACGGGATTTGCGCAGCTTCTGCGGTGTCGGCTCGTGCGTCTTGTCGCCGGCGCTTGTCTGGTCGTTATCGCTCATGGGGCCGACGCCAGAAATTCCGCGATGATCTCGCGGGTCATCTCAAGCCATACCGTCAGGATCACCGGCGCGCTGGCGGCAAGCAGGATAAGGCCTGCGAAAGTGACGGCGGGAATACCGACAAAGGCGACCATAAGTTGCGGCATCGCCCGGTTCGCCGCGCCGATGGCAAGGTTGTATATAAATCCGAGGATGACGAACGGAAATGCGAGAGAAAGCGCGGCGGAAAATGCGAACGCGGTGCGTCCGGCGGCCCATTCGCCGGTGGCGCTTGCGCCCGGAAACTCCCCAAGCGGCATGATGTCGTATGACATCAAGAGGACGCTGACGGCTTCGAAGTGAATACCGGCGGTCACCGCCATGACGACGCCTGCAAACATGAGAAGCGTCGATATTGGCGTTTCAAGATCGAACGATATGTTTGAACCGAATAATTGGGCGAGCGACAAACTTTGGCTCATGATTGAGCCCGCGGTCTGGATTGCAAAGACAGCGATACGGATGCTGAAGCCAATCAGTGCGCCGCACACCGCTTCGGCGGCGAATAGCAAGGCGATCATTGAGGGGCGCGCTGGCGCGGTATAGTCGCCAGCGAATGCGGGCAACAACACAAGCATCAACGCGAGCGCAACCATGAGCCGGATGCGCACCGGAATCATGCGCTCGCCAATGCCGGGCAGGAAGAACAATAGCGCAGACAGTCGCGTGAAGATCGCAACGGCGAGCACGACATATCCGTCGCTAAGCTCGCGCAATTGCGACAGGGCGGCGAGGGGGAAGAAATCCATCGCCGCCTCGTTACGCGACGCCGAGAATGGACGGTCGCTCGGTCGGGTCGATCTCTTCGTAAGAGATGACCGGGTTACGAATTCCTTTGGCCGACAAAACCGTCGTCAGAAAACGTCGGCGCTGGGAACTGGTGACAATGGCGGGAAAAGCGCCTTTGGAAACGGCGTTTGCGACGCCTTCGCGAATGGCGCCCGCCAGCCGGTTGAAATCGCCGGGCGACAGGGCAATGTCGCTGACCCCGTTCTCCTGCTTATGTTCGTGCTGAACAAACAGTTCCTCCCATTCCGGCGCCAGTTGAATGAGCGGCAAGTAGCCCTCGTCATTGCGCAGCTTGGCGGTAAGCTGGAGACCGATGCGTTGGCGTACGTATTCCGCGATCTGTTCCGGCGTTGATAACGCCGAGCGTCCCTCGCTGATCGTCTCGAGGATAACGGGCAGGTTGCGCACCGAAACACGTTCCTCCAGCAACAATCGGAGCACTGACTGAACGAGATCAAATGGCGTGTCGTCTGTAATGAATTCGTCGAGAATCTTCTTATTGGCGGCCGCCTTCTCCGTGTCAGACGTGGAGACGAACTCATCGAGGATACGCCGCAAGGCGCGCCGCGTCATCAGGCGACCGAAATTCGCCTTGATCACTTCAAGAAGATGGGTCGCGATGACCTCAACGGGTTCGATCACCGGCAAACCCAGGACCACAGCATTTTCGCTCTGGTCTGCGGGAATCCATCTCGCCGGCGCCTGATATACCGGTTCGGTAACGTCCTTGCCCGGAATATTTAGCGGCGTGTCATCACGGGTGAGCACCATGACGCCCTTGGGATCGAGCCAGCTGCGCGCAACTTCGACGCCGTGAATGCGGATCGAGTATTCGTTCTCGGGTAATGCGGAATTATCGGTAAGGCGCGTTGCCGGAACGATGAAGCCGAACTCGCCGGCGACATAACGGCGGATCTTGGAAATGCGTTTGTCGAGGCCGCTTGATGCGTCGAGGCACAACGGGATGATATTCGGCGAGAACTCCAGATGAATCTCATCAAGGTCAAGAACATCCCCGAGCGAAACTTCTGTTGGCGTTTCCGCCGCCTCTTCTATTTCCGCTTTTTCCTTTTCAACTTCGGCACGTTTTTGCTGCTGCTGCGCGGCGTAGGCGAGGCCGCCCAGCAGAACCGCGCCGGCCATAAACGGCAGGAACGGCATTCCCGGGAAAAGAGCGAACACACAGAGCATCGCGGCGACGGTGCCCATGGCAGCCGGGTATTTGCCGAGCTGATCGAAGAGCGCGCGATCGGTGGAGCCGAGAACGCCGCCTTTTGAAAGCAACAATGCCGCGGCAATGGAAATGATGACCGCCGGGATTTGCGAAACAAGGCCATCGCCCACGGTCAAAATTGAGTAAGTGGAGATCGCCTCGCCAAACGTCAGATTGTGCACGCCGATGCCGATGGCGAGGCCGACAACAAGATTAAGCAGCGTGATGAGCAGGCCGGCAATTGCGTCGCCCTTGACGAACTTCGACGCGCCGTCGAGAGAGCCAAAAAATGTGGTTTCTTCCTGTTCGAGCTGGCGACGGGCTTTCGCTTCTTCGTGACTGATCGCGCCGGCGGCGATGTCGGAGTCGATCGCGAGCTGTTTGCCCGGCATGCCGTCGAGGGCGAAACGCGCGCCGACTTCCGCCATGCGCCCGGCGCCTTTGGTGATCACCATGAAGTTGACGATCAACAGGACGACGAAAATAACAAGACCGAGAAAAACATTGCCGCCCATGATGAACATGGCGAAGCCCTGAATAACCCCGCCCGCGGCGTCGACGCCTGTATGGCCCTGGCTGATAATCAGCTTGGTCGACGATACGTTGAGCGACAGGCGCAAAAGCAATGACGACAGGAGGATTGTCGGGAACGACGAGAAATCCAGCGGCCGGTCAATAAAGAGCGTGATCGTCAAAATCAGGATCGCCAGCGCGAACGACGCGGTCAAACCAATATCGACGACCCACGCGGGCGCCGGCAGCACCATCATGACAATAACCACCATCAGGGCGATGGCGAGCATGACGGTCGGCTGGAAGAATGTTTTTACATTCATGTTCATGGGGATGGCGCGTCCGAAAGAATGGATCGACGCGTCTGCCGGTCGAACAAGGGTTGAACGTCGAGAAACATGGAAAGCGCAACGCCGCCGAGATTGACGTCGCTTTCGTTTGCGGGGATTGCCTGCGCGAGAAGCGGCGTTTCGATAAGCGCTGGCGATATATCTCCGTCGAGAGATTTGCGTACGCTGGAGAGCTTCTGCGCATAGCGTTGCGCGTAGGCCGGTGTCCGCGAATGGTAGCGCGATGCGGCCGTGTTCCAGTCGCCAAATTCGTCCTTCAGTGTAACCAGAAATTTCGCAGCGTAATCCGCCGCCTTGTCCGGATCAGCCATGTCAGCGATGGAGTCAAACGCGTCGCCGTGCCATTTTGTGTTGATCTGAAAACAGCCGATATCGATGGACGTTTCGCCGGCATCCATCTGTGACTTCACGAAGTTCAAAGCGTCTTTTTTGGTTTCGAAATAGCTTCCTTGCGCATTCACATTGGTTGTCCATGGCCAGGCGACGAACTGCTCGTCGCTGGTTCGGCCGGTCTCAACAAGCGTGATCGCCTGCAGAAGTTTACGGGGAATCTTGTGGGTCGCTTCAGCGCGCGCTGCGGCGTCGAGGCATAGAGTTTGCCGGTTTTCTGTCTTGCCGAGGGCGACGCCCGGCGCTGCGCAACCAAGCAGGATTATGAAGATCAAGGTCCGCATGGATCACCGCGCGATGTAGCGCGTAACGCTGTCTTCAAAGACGCCGAGCAACAGATTTGCTGAAAACCCGATGCAAAGCGTGAATACGATTAGCATCGCAATGAGTTTCGGGACGAATGTAAGGGTCATCTCCTGGATTGACGTCAACGCCTGAAACAGGCCGACGGCAATACCGACGACGAGCGCCGTTATCAGCAGCGGCGCTGATATCCAGACGCCGGTCCACAGATAGGAACGCAGTAAGTCAACAATGTCAGCTTCGGTCATGGCGTCCTGCAGCGTTAGATCGGCATGCGAAGCAGTTCTTGATAGGCTTCTACGACGCGGTTCCGGACCGTAACGGCGGTCTCGACAGCCAATTCCGCCGAGGCGATGGCCTCGACGACCGAGTGCGGATCGGCCTTGCCGACCATATAGGCGGATGCGGCGCGTTCGCTGTTTGCGACAGCATTCGCAAACTCTTTCGCCGATTCAACGGGCTTGAATTCTGCGCCAGCGCCCGCGCCTTGGTCGAGTTGGGGTTGTTTCGCCGTGAGCGGCGAGGCGGGGAGTTTGGACGCCGTCAGGGCGTTAAAGACATTCACATTCATGAGATTTTCTACCTCCTCAGAACGTCAAGAAGATTTTTGTACATCTCTCGCGCCTGCTGAAAGGTCGCGAGGTTGGCTTCGTAGGACTGATTGGCTTCGCGGCCGTCGGCCATCTCAACCAGCAATTTCACATTCGACATCTGAACGTTTCCGTTCTCGTCGGCGAGGGGATGAGACGGATCGTACTTTTCTTCCAGCGTGCTGTTGTCGAGCGCGATACGCCCGGCGGACACCAGCGATGTTTTTGAAACGCTGTCGAGCACGGTGTTGAAGGAAAGAAGCTTTCGCTGGTACCCGGGCGTGTCGGCGTTGGCGATGTTTTCGGAGACAACACGCATACGCACGCCTTGTGCGCGCATACCGCTCGCCGCGGCCTCCATTGAGTTCATGAACGTATTCATGGCGCGCCTAAGCCCCCTTGTTCAGTGTCAGGCGCAGCATGTCGATCGTCTTCTTATAGAAGAGCGTCGCCGTCTGATGTTCGGCCTGCGCCTCGATAGTTTTCGTCAGCTGACCTTCAAGGGACACATTATTGCCGTTCGGCTTCTCAACGCCCGGCGCATCGATAATGCGCGCGAACGCGGCGTTCGTGCTCGTCGTCATGGAACCAGAGCGACTTGCGGATTTCACTGCATCCGCGCGCGCGAACGCATCAGCGAAGGGTTCGAGATCTTTAGCTCGGTACCCGGATGTGTCTGCATTGGCGATGTTCTGCGACAACACCTGATGACGCTCTGCCGCGTAACGCGCCATTGCAGAAGCCATCTTCAGAATTTTCAAATTTTCAATCATTCGCCGACATCCTGTTAAGGATTACTGAGTATGAAAATATTCGTGAAAGTTGAAAATAAACTTAATCGGTGTGCCAAAACGTGACGGCGACTTTTCAACATATGCTTACAGGCGCGCTATCGAACGCAAGCTCAAGCGCGTTTTGGGGCGAAGTTGTCTCAGTTGAGAACGGTCTTCTGGAAATCGAGGGATTGAATGACGTCGCCAAGATCGGCGACCGTTTACAATTTGTTGACGCTTTGTCGTCGTCTGGCGAAGTCGTCGCCATGCGCGAGACAAGTCTCTTCGTTCTGCCGGACGCATCGATGGCTGGCATGTCGCCCGGCGATCGGGCCTATTTGCGCGCTGACGACGAATTCCGGCCCAGCGAAAAATGGCTGGGCAAGGTTATCAATGCAGCGGGCGAGGCGACTGACGGCGCTGTAACGCCGCGCGGCGAACGCGTTATGGCGCTGAACGCCGGCGAGAAGCCCATCGCCAATCGTCGCGGCCTTGGCGCTCGCGTGAACACGGGGCTTGCTCCATTCGATACGTTTCTGCCCTTATGTAAAGGCCAGCGCATTGGTCTGTTCGCAGGCTCCGGCGTCGGAAAGACAACGCTCGTCGGCGATCTCGCGAAGGAAATTGAAGCCGATATCGTAATTGTAGCGCTGATCGGAGAGCGAAGCCGCGAAATCGGAGAATTTGTCGATCGCATTCTATCATCGAAAGGCCGCGATCGGTCTATCATGTTCGTTTCAACCTGCGATGAACCGGCGCCCATGAAGCGCCGCTGCGCGCTCATGGCGATCGCGACGGCGGAGTATTTCCGCGACAAGGGACTGCACGTTCTTGTTCTTTTCGATTCAATAACGAGGTTTGCAGACGCACACCGGGAGATAGCGCTGACCGCAGGCGAAACGCCATCGCTGCGCGCCTATCCGCCATCGACGTTCCGCGCGATTGCCGCGCTGGCCGAACGAACTGGCCCGGGCGCCGGCGCTTCGGGAGATATCACAGCAATATTCAGCGTCCTCGTTGCGGGTTCCGATATGGATGAGCCCATCGCCGATACGGTACGGAGCATCCTGGACGGACATGTGGTGATGGACCGCGCAATTGCCGAGCGCGGCCGGTTTCCAGCAATCAATATTCGGCGCAGCGTTTCGCGCAGCCTGCCTTACGCGGCAAGCGACGAAGAAAACGCGATGCTCACTCGGGCGCGGCGCTTGATTGCCGCTTATGATGATGCGGCGACAATGATTCAAACAGGGCTGTATGCCGCAGGGTCAGATCCGGAAATTGATGAAGCGATTGAACTCTGGCCGGCGCTTGATCAATTCGTCTCAGAGCGAAGCCGAAACTGCGCGGAAAGTTTCGAAAAACTAGACGCCGCGCTGTCGAAGCCGGACAGATAGGCGAAATACTCTAAAACTGTGACTGAAACAGATTTTGCGTCGCCCCGGCGCCGATGGACGCGCTTTGCAATAGCGTAAGTGCGGAGAAGCCTGGCGTCGCTGAGGTCGGGCCGTTTTGCGTTTGGCGAACTAGGAAGAAACGCCGCAGGACCTCGTCCAGGACTTCCGGGTCAGAAAGTATCGCCGGATCGGAATCACCGAACAAGCGCGCAGCCTTATCTTCAAAGAGTTCGCGCTGCCGGTCGATATCAAGCTGTGAGATTTCCTGAGGAAGATTGAGCGCTGTTTCAAGGACTTCTTTGATGGGCTGCTGGCCCATGATCCGGAACCAGATCGTCTCGTCCGTGGAATCGGTGGATACAATTTCAGAAATTTCGCGACGAAAATTCAGTGCAAGACGCGCGTCATTGTCGACTTCGCCGACGGCGCGGTCAAAGGCGCGCACGCGATATCGCGCAATGATGTCTTCCTGAAACTCGGCCTGAAGAACAGCTTCGCCGCCGCCGGCGTCGCCATAGCCAAACGCCTCTGCGAGGGCGAGATATCGCGGCTCGTTCAGGCGGTTGGCGAATGCGTCCGAACTTTCCGTGCCGTCTTCGAGGATTTTTTGAACAAACGCCTGTTTGTTGATCTCTTCATCGAGGCCGAACGCCCCAAGCGCGACGGAGAGCAATCGCCGATCAGAGACGAGGTCTTTTGCCGTCGCTGCGTTGGAGATATTTTCGCGAAAATAGTCGATATCGCGCTGTAGCGTTGGCGATTGTTCGAATATTTCGCGTTGCCGCGCTTCGGTACGCTGCAGGATGAGCCAACCGGAATATCCGCCCGTGCCGATGACCGGTTGAAAAAACATCAGGCGACGTTGTCGCCAATGCGTTTGAGCTCACGAGCCCGGGCGAACATCAAGAGTTGCTCTTCAACTTGAATGAGGGGCCGCAGCGCGCGCATGACGCGATAATATTCTTTTTCGTTCAGGCTATGCTGCGCCTGTTCGATGTGTTCGCGGTGGCTTGGGTCCGGAAGCGCTTCGTAAAGAGATTCAAGACCACGGAAGAGCTCGATCCGTGCGGATTCAGCTTCTGCGTCGCCGGTCACAATCAGCTGTGCGACGTAATAAAGGCGTTTTACCGGCGTCGTCGCCTCGCTCGGGTGCAAGGCGTCGCGCAGCCTTAGTATATTTGCGTCGTGCGATTTAATGCGCAGCCGCGTACGCTTGTCGCCGTTTTCGATAACGACGCCGTTGACAAGAAATTTTTCGTATGGCCGTAGTCGAATGATCAGTCCGCCTGACATCATTCCCCCCTGTTATTTTCCTCTCGCGCGCGTAAGCCCCGCATCATCATCGTATTGATTTCGACAAGAACATCCGGGCTTGCTTCGCCGGCGCGAATTTTCGTTGTTTGATGGCGCGTGAATTCCGCGAGGTAAAAAATTCCAGCTCGTAATTGCGCTGGAAGCTTGTTCGCCTCAATCGCGACTTCACCGGCGAGAAAAGTCCACAGCTTCATATTTTTGTGAAGCGCGGTCGCCAGTTTTGCGTGATAATCGTGAGCGTCCGTTTTGACTGCGGCGAGATCTCGCGTCACCTGAGAGAATATCTGGTACTCGATGCCGCGGTCGCTGCCGATAGATTTTACAGATGAATGGTAGGCGTTGTTCGCCAATGACGCTTCTATCATGGATGGCCTTCTGACCTCTGAATGTTAGGAAAACCGGGAGCAGCGTGGGCTGCCCCCGGTTCATGATCTTACTGGAACAGACCGAGCAGGATCTGCGGACGCTGGTTCGCGATCGACAGAGCCTGAACGCCGAGCTGTTGCTGAACCTGCAGCGACTGCAGGCGAGCAGAGGCTTCTTCAAGGTCAGCTTCAACAAGGGCGCCGATACCGGTTTTCAGGGAGTCCGTCAGGGTTCTGACGAATTCGTTCTGAATATCGATACGCTTCTGGGCCGAACCGAAGGCGGCAGCGGCGTCAATGCCGGTTTGAATCAGCGTTTCAATACTGTTCAGCGCAGCCGTAGCGCCTTCCGACGTCGTGACGTCAATGTCTGCGACAGCGGCCAGGCCAGACGAATTGCCAGCCGTGATGGCGCCAGTCAGCGCAACGTCGGCTGTGCCAAGGTTGGAGATGACAACATCGCCGCCCGTTCCGCCGGCGGTGACGTCAGTGACGTTCGTGCCGATGGCGGCGCGAAGGCCCGCGGCAACTTCATCAGCGCCGTCGCCAGCCGCAGCCGTATAGGTGAAGTCCGTTCCGCCAACGTTGAGCGTAAAGACTTCGCCGGCCGTAACTGTGCCGCCGATTGAGATCGTGCCCGTTCCTGGCGTGTCATTCGGCGTTGCAGGCGTTTGCGCGTCAACTTCCGTTGCGCCGCCAGCTGTGGCGATCGTGCCAGCTGCAGACGTGGTCGATACAGCAACGCTGACGGCTGTGCCGTTGGCGTTCGTGATCGTAACATCAGCGCCGGTGCCGCCAACGGTGATGCCGTCATAGGCCGGGTTGCTGGCGTCAATTTGCGCCTGGATAAGCGCACGCAACCCTGCAGCGACGCCGTCGGCGTCTTCAGGCGTGGTTCCGTCAGTCGTGAAGGTGACCGCGTCGCCGCCGATGGTGACGACGAAATCTTCACTGGTTGAGATTGTGCCGCCGATGGAGACATCGAGCGTGCCAGGCGAAGCAGTGGTGCCGCCTGAGCCGGCCGCTGCCGTCGCAGACGCTGTCACTGTGCTGTTGATGTCCAGCGTTTCGCCGCCGGTGATCGACAGATCGCTGCGTGCGATGGAAATGTTGGATGTCGAAACCGTGCCGTCAGCGGTGCGGTTCAGCGAAGAAAGAATGCTGACCGAATCCGTGCCCTTCAGGAGGTTCAGGCCGTTGAACTGGGCCGCATCGACGATGGTCGAGATTTGCGACTCAAGCTGATCGACGTCCGTCTGGATTTTCGTCCGGTCGACGTTGTCTTCCTGGGCGCTGACGATGAGTTCCTTCATGTTCTGAAGAAGCCCGGTGATGGTTTCGGCCGCGCCGCGCGCAACGGACACCGTCGAGGCGCCGAGATCGAGCGAAGACGAAATGGCTTCGAAACCGTCAACGTCTGATTGCATAACCGTAGAGACAGCCCAGATCGCCGCATTGTCGCGAGCGTTTGAGATGCTTCGGCCGGTTGAGATTTCTTGTTGGACCGCCGTCAAATCGCGATTGATCTGACGCAAAGTCGAAAGAGCGATCATTGAGCTTTCGTTTGTAAGCATTGCGTACGTTCCCTTGTACTGTTTACTGCGTGAGCTTCACGCGTAATTCCAAACCGTCTTCGGCGGCATGGAGTTTTTACACTGATATTTATGGAACGCGTTCTGCTATCCCACGACATAGACTTTTGGTCGTCGAATTTAACGATACCTCTTAGGCAATAAATTTCGGTTAATTGAAATTATGCAATCTTTTTGCAGGTGGTTGCAGAATCTTCAAGGCGTAGCTGGCCTCCAGTGGAGGTGTAGGTCCCTACAACGCTGTCAATTTTGTTAAGATGCGCCATACGCTCTTGCGCCGATTTTACGCCATTCTTTGTTGATCGCAGTAACAATTCATTCTCCGCCGCCAATTTTTTCAGCATGCTGAGTGCGTGGCCGTGTTCTCTCAAAATGGCGTCGGCGTGCGGTTCGCTCAGACACCGTTCAATATATGAAACATATCTTTCTTTCAGCGCGGAAAATTGCGGCAGCGAATCATAGGCGCCGGTCAGTAAATGATTCTTCTCGTCACGAAGAACCTCTGACAAACGGCGTATAGTATCGTCAAACGATTCTGTCTGTTGCATCGCTTGCCTCCCGCGCTTTTAACTGCTCGTACATTTTTTCCGTAAGCCCGAAACCGCCTTTTTCAACGATCTTTGCTGCGTATCGTTCAAGCAGCAGCGAGGCGTAATTCGCGCCGCCGAACCCGCTGTCGGATGAAAGCGCTTTTTCGAAGCCGCTATGCTTTAGCATTTGTGCAATGAAGACAGACTCAAATTCCTTTGCTTTCTCGAGCATCTCGGCGTCGCGAACCGGGCGTTCGGGAGCGGAATGTTTCGTCGAAATGAGCGGATCGATCTTCATCATGTTTTTGAGGCCCCGGAAGGGTTGCTGACCGCGTATGCAAACAGTTGGTAACCAATTTCTGACATAATGTGCCTAACAAATATTTATCGGAAGCAGGGAAATGAGTGAAACGGTTCATGCCGGTCTGATCGGCGGGTTGTTGTCCAAAACCGCTGGCGCTCCAGGCACAGACGGCGAAGGCCGTGGAGGCGCGGCCGGCAATGGCGGCGATGAAGATGCGGCCGGATTTTTTGCGGCCGTATTTGACACGGCCGCGGCCCCGGCAAAGCGCTCGACGCCAGAGCCGGCGGGTTTATTCATCCACGAACAACCGACGGCGGAACTTCGTAACCCTGCGCTTCCGGCATTTGACGGCGCGCAGGAGGAAGTGCTCGGTGCGCACAGCACTCGCGGGACCAGCTTGCCGGACTTTCGTCAAGGTGACTATTTTGTTCGTCATCGCGAGATATTGTTTCACCGCAATGAAGCGGGAGCGGCACAGCAAGACATTAACCTGCCCGCAATACCCGTAAATGGACTTCAACGTGGGCTTTCCACTGCTGCAGAGTCTGGCGCATCGGCTAATCGCTATGATCGCGAATTCGCATTCGCGACGATCAAGGTCCGTTCCGGCGGTGCAGACGCCTTACAGGCAACGCAGAACGCGGCAACATTTCGCCCGGAGCAGATCGCCCCCCCGTTGAGTACGATCAAGGGCGACAATGCGCCAAACGACATTGTGCGAGATACAGCGAATAGTGCGCCGTCAGGCACGAAAATTCAGACCCGCACAGGAGAAACTAACTCTCTTCTCAGCGCGGCGGCCCCGCAATCGATTAACCTACGCCCGGGCGAGGTTCTTTCCGGATTAACACCGGTATTTGAAGAGCTTGCGGACTTCGCACCGATATCGGAGCGCCGGCTCAAGGAATTTGCTTCGATTGAAACGGTTCTTTCCGGTCATTCGCTCCCTCAAAAGGCGCCGGGCGGCGCGCCTCAATTCGTAACGACGAGTTTGTTCGGGCATGTAGGCGGCCTGACAGTTTCCAACAATGTTGACCCCGGCTTTCGTTCTGACGGGGAGCATCCGTTTGATCCGGTATTTACAGCGCCGGCGTCTTTGCGGACCGCGAACAGTGCCGCGTTCGCGGTTGCGCCGACATCGCCCAACTTTGCGGCGATGGCTGGCGTTTTGCCGCAAATACAGGCGGCGATCGTGTCGCGCGCCGGCGGTGAAACTATCGAAGTTCGACTGGACCCGCCGGATCTCGGCCGGGTTCGCATCGATTTCAATGTGGAAAACGGAGAAACGGTCAGGGCGGTTGTCGCTGCGGACCGATCCGAAACACTCGACCATCTCAAACGCAATATCGCCGACCTTGAACATCAGCTCAGACAATCGGGCTTTGCGTCCATCAGTTTTGAGTTCAGCAGCGACAGTAGGCAGTTCGGGGCTGAAGCGGATGGGCCGGGCGCGATGGACCCCGACATCGGAGACGCTTCCGTCGCTATGGACCATCAGAACACCATTTACCTGAACCTGCGCGAGAATGCGCAACTCGATCTGCTTTTGTAAATTCATCGGGAGAACACGATGCAAGCGATTAACGATGTCACCTTCGGCGGCGGGCAACCGGCGCCGCTGCCCGCAGCCACAGATGATAGCGCCGCCACGGCCGCGTCCGATTTCCAGAGTTTTCTCCTGCTGCTCACAGCGCAATTGCGCAATCAGGATCCGCTGAGCCCGCTCGATTCAACGCAGTTTGTCGAACAGCTTGCAAGTTTCTCGTCTGTCGAGCAGCAGATTGAAACCAATGAAAAACTTGACGCTCTGGCTGAACGATTGAGCGTCAGCGCGATCGACGAAGCGTCAAAGTGGATTGGGCGCGATGTAGAGACGGTCAGCGGCGCGGCGCATTTTGAAGGCGCCCCGCTCACGTATATTGCGCCGGAAGGCCCTGTTGGATCGACAACAGAGATCGTCGTTTCGGATCTCGCAGGCAATACGGTTTACCGCGAGGAAACGGATAACCAACGCCGCGAGTTCGTCTGGCAAGGTGAAACCAGCGATGGGGCAGCGGCGCCTCATGGCGACTATGTCGTGATGATCAACCGCTATGAGAACGGTGAGCAGATCGAAATAGCGCAGCCGATCGCCTTCACGCGCGTGCTGCAGGCTCGCTTTGAAGACAACGGCGTCCAGCTTGTGTTGGAAAATGGCGCGCTCGTCAGCCCGTCAGAAATCGCTGCGTTGCGGGCTGCGCCTTCCGAGGCGCGCTCGCCTGAGCCCCAATCAAATGTCCTGCCTGGCGACGTTTAGGATCAGGACGCCGACAAGGTCCTCGCCGAGGATTGTGCGCGCCGCCGCCTGAAGCCGGGCGCGAATATCATTCAGGTTGTCTTCTTCGAGCAGGGCGTCGCCGAATGCGCCCTCATTCGATAACTGCAGAAGCGATTTCAGGATCGCATCGCGAACTTTTGGCTCGCGCGAATAGGCGCTCTCTGTCGCGGCTGGATCGAGTTCCAGGCTGATATCCAGAATTACGAGTGCGGAGACATTGTCGCGCGTCACGACAGGCACGACGAATTGCCTGCTGAATTTCAGGAAGCTTGTTGTCTCAGCGCCGTCGCCGCCATAGTCGTCGCCGTGCTTTTCGCCCTTCGCTTTTTTGTCTTTTTTGGCCTTCTTCTTTTCTTCTTTCTTCTCTTTCTCAGCGCTATTCTCCGCCTTTTCTTCAGGCGCACCGGATGACCCGCTGCTCAGCGTCACGCCTACATAGGCGCCGCCGGCAACGGCAATGGCTTGAACAGCGATGGCGATGGCTTTGATCATAATGACTAGTAGGGCAGGATTGCGTCGAGGATTTTCTGACCGTAACGCGGCTGTTGCACGTCGCTGATGACGCCCCGTCCGCCGTAGACAATGCGCGCGTCGGCTATTTTTTCATAGGTGATTGTATTCTGTCGCGAGATATCTTCCGGGCGAATGATTCCCGCCACCTGCAGATCGCGCAGCTCATGGTTGACGCGCATTTCCTGACTGCCGGTAATCACCATATGACCGTTCGGGAGCATGTGCGTTACCGTTGCGGCGACGCGGAGGGTTACCTTTTCCTCGCGGCGAATATTGCCGTCTCCCGCCGTTTCAGAAGACGATGAGGCGTCAATTGCGGGGTTCAGTGTTGCGCCGTTCGGGAGAACGTCTGAAGCGAGGCTTGCAAGGCCGAAGAAATTCGGAATCGACAATCCGTCCGCAGAATCGCGCGTGCGATCTGTCCGGTTCTTGATCTCCGCTTCGTCGTCAATCTCGATAACGACCGTCAGAATGTCGCCGAGGGACCGCGCACGGCGATCGCCGAACAGGGACGTCGGTCCGGATTGCCAAAGCGAGCCGGTCGATCCGGCTTCGTCAATGTCGCGGGTCGAAAGGCCAGCGAGGGCGAGGCGTTCCGCCGTCGCGGCTGGCACTTCTTCGCGATGTGCGCCGGGCGCTGACATATGCGGCGCCGAAAACGCGTGATCGAGCCGACCAACGCATCCGGTTGTGAGCGGTAGGGCGACGAAAATCGCCGTACAGGTAAGAAACTTCTTCATGTGTTCGCCCTTACGGAATCGGCGCCGGTGACGACGACAGTGACAATTCGTTTCGAACCGAGATTCATGACACGGATACGATCTCCGAGACCGCCATTTTCAAGCGCCCGTCCTTCGGCTGAGATTGTCATGGCGCCTCGGGCAAACTGCATCTGCACAATCGAATTGCGTTTGATCAGCGTCGGCGTTCTTAGTTCGCCCTGATTGATCGGCTGTCCCTTGTAGAAAGCGCGGCGGGCCTCCATGCCGATGATATCGACGGCGAGACGCAACGCATTCCGGTCGTCCGGCGTAATGATATCGGCGGCGGAGATAACCGAACCGGCGCGGATATTGCGCGCGGCGACGATGTCTTCCGCAACTGCGGTTTCGATGCTTGTGCCGAGAATTGACATAGCGATTATGCCTGCAAACTTTTTCATGGCGTCACCTGATCTGTGTCGTCGCGCCCATCATCTGATCGGCGGCGGATATGACTTTTGAGTTGAGTTCGTAGCCGCGCTGCGCTTCGATCAACTCTGCGATCTGCTGCACAACGTCGACATTGGATTCTTCCAGATGGCCCTGGCGCAGCGTACCGCGGCCGTCGAGTCCCGGTTGGCCTTGCGTCGGTGTTCCGGACGCCGCAGTCTCGCGATAGAGATTGCCGCCAAGGGGCTCCAGGCCCTTTTCATTGGCGAAGGAAGCGAGCGTAAACGCGCCGATGGACTGTTCGGCTGTCTGGCCGGCAAGCTGTGCGAAAATCTCCCCGTCAGGATTGATCGTAATGCGGCGCGTATCCAGCGGAATGGTGATGTTGCCAGCGATCGGGAATCCATCGGCATTGACGATCACGCCCTCCGACGACCGCTTCAGCGCGCCATCGCGGGTATAGGCGGTCTCGCCCGACGGCAGCGTCACTTCAAGAAATCCACGTCCTTCAATAGCGATATCGAGATCGCCGCCGGTCGATTTCAATGTCCCTTGCGACATATCCACAGAGATCGACGACGTCTTGACGCCGAGCCCAAGCTGGACGCCTTCCGGAACAATTTCGCCAGTCGCCGACGATGACGCGCCTGCGGCGCGAACGATCTGATAATGCAGATCGGCAAATTCGGCGCGCCGCGTACCATATGCGGTCGTGTTCATGTTGGCGAGGTTATTTGAAATCACCTCAACGCGCTTTTGCTGCGCGTCCATCCCTGTCGCGGCGATGCTTAGTGCACGCATTTTGTCCTCCTCATTCTAAGGCCGGGCGTTATGATGTTTGCCCAAGGGTGCGAATGGTTCGCGAAATTCTTTCGTTCTCGTCTTCGGTGAATCGTTTGCTGGCTTCGTAAGTGCGCTGGACTTCGATGAGCCGCGCCATTTCTTCGATGGCGCTGACATTTGATCCTTCGACGACGCCTTGCTGCACGCGCGCGTCTTCGACCGGCGCATACCCGGTCTGCGCCTCGAACAGGTTCAACCCCTCGCGAACGAGGTTCGCCGGGTCTGCCGAAACGACGCCAAGACGGCCGACAGGCTGACCTCCGGCGAAAATCGATCCGTCATCGGAAATCGTGACATTGTCCTGTCCTTGCGGAATGGTGATCGCGCCGCCGCTTTCATCGAGGATGCGTTGTTGCTGCGCGTTCACAATCTCGCGGTCGGCGTTCAGCGAGAATGCGCCGTCTCGCGTCAGGCGTTCGCCATTCGCCGTTTCCACAAGAAAGAAACCTTCGCCGTCGATGGCGACGTCAAGCGGTTGGTTTGTGATTTTGAGCTCGCCGGCGCTCAGATCGACAAACCGGCGGCTCATGGTCGACATGGAAAGGCTTGGGTCCCCGTTTTGAAGCGCTTCGATATGTTCAGCGAAGATAGCGCCTTCGCGGCGGAAGCCGTTGGTGTTCATATTGGCGAGATTGTTGGCGACGGTGGTCAGCTCGCGCTGCAGACCGATCTGCCGTGACAATCCAATGTAACCGGAATTATCCATCGCTCAGGATCTCCTCAAACGCGCGGATTTCTTTGGACGTGTTGTCGGAAATCTGACGCGCGCGTTCTAATGCTGTGCCGTCGCCTTGCTTGACAAAAAGGCTGTGAAGTCCGGCCTTGATGGCGTCAGCTTGTGATGACAGTGCCGCGTCAACGACGCCGGGCAGGGCGGTCTCGCCGGTGATGTAAGCGGTCAGGCCATAGCGGATAGCTGTCGCGTCATTGAATTCATTTGGATTGACCGCACGAAATCCATCGCGCGCCGCCTGCCAGTTTTTAGCCAGCCAGCCGGCGCGCGACTTCATTCGCCCACGAACTTCATTGTCAGAGATTGTCGCCGCGGTTGCGAGCGCGGCGTGATAATCGCGCTTGAGAATATTGGCGTTCGCGATGAGGCCGCCGAACTCGGGATCGGTTGCGTAAGGCGCTGCATATTGTATCGCGGCGCTGGCGTCGCCCGCGGCGAGCGCCGAGACTGCAGCGCGTTTACTGGCTTCCCGATCCGCGGAGACGTTTGTTTTTGACAACATCTCCGTCGAAAGGTTCGGAAGGCCTTTTTCGAGTGCCACGTCCGCGGCGCTTAAAATAAGATCGCGCTCGCCTTCGCCTGGATCAAGCCAGTCATCATGTTTCAGATAGGCTTCAAGGGCGGATATCTTTATCAGGCTGTCATCGCCTGAAAGTGCGCGGGCAATAATCGCCGTCGCCGTTTTGCTGGCCATGGCGGCGTTGTCGGGTGACTTCGGCGCCTCGTTTTTGAGCAGCAGCAGCGCCGCTTCGACATTCCCGGCTTCAGCCCAGGAATATGCTTCGAAAAATGCGGCGCGAGACGAACCGCCAATTTTGGCGAGCGCGCCGATGTCTTCAATATACCCGTCATGGGGCTCAGCGCCTTGTTCGGCGTAAGATTCCGCAAGAGCAAGAAGCGCTTCGTCAGAAACAGAGGATTCATCGGTCGCTACTTCAAGAAGGGACGTGCGCGAGGCTTCGTCTATCGTATCGCGATCTGCGAGGCGGGTTTGAACATATTTCAATTCGGGTGAAAGGGTTTCAAGTTCTTCACCGCCGGCAAGCGTGAAAAGTTCTTCAGCGGCGTCCCACGCTTTCGCATCGGCCATTTTCACAGCGAGCCGTCCGACGATCAACGGCTTCAAGCGCGACGGCAGCGTTTCGATCGCACGTCCGGACCGCTTATAGAATGTTGCCGATTGCGAACCGGTGGTCGCGACCGTCTGCCACAATGCGTGCGCCCCGGAACAGGCCTTCGCGCCAAGAATGACGCCATTGGGATCGAGCGGTTGTTCTGCAACGGCTTGTGAAATTTCTTTCAGCGCTGGCGTAGAATTTTCCTTGTCTTTCAGGATCGCCAATGCTTCTTCACCAAAACCGATTGACAGAAAACCATTGGCGAGTTTTGTCGCGACAGCAGCCTTTTCAATGCCGGTTGTTTCGGCGAGGCGCGTTTGCAGCGCTTCGATTTCGACCAGCGGATTGGCCTCGAAATCATCGCCGTCAATGGTCAACGGGTGGTCAGGAAGGCATTCACGTTGCGCTGTCTGTTGTGGTTCGACGGCATTTGCAGACGCCGTCAGAACCGGCTGTGCGGCGCGCGGTTGCGCCGGTTCTGCGTTTACCGGTTTAGCGACTCTTTGCGCGGTCGTCGCCGCCGACTCTTGGGCTGCGGGCTGGTGTAATATTTTTTCCGCGGCTGCGTTGTTGGCGCTATCGGGCGCGCGCGGGGATTCGCCTTTCAGGTTGATTAGGCCATCATCGGCGGCCTGTTGCAATAGCGCCATCATGCGGTCGCGCGCCTGTTCAACTGTCAGCGTATCCTCATTTGACGTAAATGTCGGCGGCGCATCGCGTCTGGCGAGTTGAGTCGGATTTCCCGTCGCTTGCACAGGCGCGCTGGCGCCGCTAGCGCCCGAAATATCAATCACCGTCCTGCCGTCTGCGGTGCGTTCAGTTCGAACAGCGCAATCGCAATTCATCCGAAGCTCAATGACATCCGGCGCAATACGCACGGCGTTTTCAATTCGGAATGCCTTTTTTCGTTCATTGATATCGGCGAAATCTATGCCTGAAGCGTCGCCGAAATTGCGCAATCGTATGGTGCGACCCGCCGTTTCAACGGAGAGGTTCGCGGCGTCTCCTGCAACAACAACACGCGAGTAATCGCCGTGTTCGCCTGCGGATAGGGCAAGCGGCGCCTCAGCAGCGAAAGCCGAGGCGGAAACAAGGGACGATACGCCAATGAGAAGAGAATTTCGCATTATGCGGCGGCCTTCTGCACTTCCTTGAGTGCGTCTTCGACTTCCGAAAAAGTCGGGCGATGTTTTTTCGGCGCATTGCGCCGGGCAACTTCGACGCATAGTTGCGGTGGGTGCTTGTTCAGGCTGGCGACAAGCGCTTCGCGAATGAGCGTATAGAAATACTGCTCTTCTTCATTGATGGCTTTGACCTTGTCCGCGAAAGGCCCGACGATACCGTAAGCGAGAAAGACGCCGAGGAATGTTCCAACGAGCGCGCCGCCGATCATCTGTCCGAGCACTTCCGGGGGTTTATCGATTGACGCCATCGTTTTGATCACACCGAGAACCGCCGCAACAATGCCAAGCGCCGGCAGTCCGTCCGCCATTTTCTGTAAGGCGTGCGCACCATGAAGACTGTCATGATGCAGCCCTTCAATTTGCTTTTCGAGCAGTTCCTCAACCTGGTGCGGGTTGTCGAAATTCATGATCATCGACCGCATCGTGTCGCAGATCATTTCCATGGCCGCGCCGTCTTTTTTGATCTTGGGATATTGATTGAAAACCGTCGATTCTTCCGGGTTTTCGATGTGTTGCTCGATTTCAACCGGGCTTTCTTTCGCGATCCGCACAAGAGAAAACATCAGGCACAACAAATCCTGATAGTCTTTCTTCTTCCAGCGCGGTCCGGTGAAGACTTTTGCGAGATCGCCAAGCGTATGTTTGATGACCGTCACGCTATTGCCGACAACGAAGGCGCCGACGGCGGCGCCGCCGATGATCATCATCTCATAGGGCAGGGAATGCAGGATAATGCTGAACTTGCCGCCGGCGATCATATAGCCGCCGCAAACCATGGCTAGCGTGATGACTATGCCAAGAATAGCTCCCATGAGACAACACCCTTACGTGCGCGACAGTTCTTGTTCGCGTCTCAGATGTGTAAAGTTTTATGCTTAATATGCCGTAAAACGGCGCGGCAATTATTGCCGGTGAACAGCTGCGTTGCGACTTGCGATAATCAGACTCGCTTCATATGCGCGGTCGGTGTTCATGTTTGTTAAGATAAGGGCGGCGTTTTCGCTGTTCATCTGTGTCAGGAAACCGGCAGCGAATGTCGGGTCCATCTTGTCAAAGATTTCGCCAGCCTTTTGCGGTTTCATCTGCTCGTACATTTTCGAGAGGAGCTCGATGTCGTTCTGCGCCGCTTCGTCGGCGAACGCCACAAGCTTGGAAAGTGAATCATTGCTTTCCTTCAAGGCGACAAGTTTTTCATCCACACGCGCCTCGATAATCTCCAGATAGCGAAGCCGATCATCGATATCGATCTCTTTCTTGTCCAGCGCCTCGTGTCGTTCCCGGATCGCCTTTAACAGGCGCTCCTTTTCGAGCGGATCGTTTTTCGCGTCAGCGAGGCTTGCGGTGCGCGCATCGACCGGCGTCTTCGCCATTATGGGTTCAGGGGTTGCAGGGATCGCCGCGGCGACCATCACGTCCTTCTCGACAGAAGTCTTCTCGGCGAGCGCTTTGTCCGGCGCATTCAGCGAGGCGTCGGCGACGCTAATCATGCGACCGGCGAAGGAGCAGGCGAAGATGACAGCAATGATGACGAGCGGATTGATCTTCACGCCGCTTCTCCCTCCGTTGTCGATTCGTCGACAATGATTGAGACGTCAATTTGCTCGTCGAGAACATCGGGTTCCTCAGCGGCGGCATTGCCGTAGTGTGTCGCGTTTTCTGTGAATTTTACGGAATCGTCACGGTTGGGGGACGCCGTCGCGTAAGACGCCTCAAGCGCATCAAGCAACTGGTAAGAGACTTCCTGGGCTTCCTTGATGTGCGGTGACAGCGTTTCGACGAGGTTCTTGGTCGCCGTTTCCGTTTCTTGTACTGCGGACTGGCTGATGTCAGTCAGTTGCGTCATGAGGTCGCGCAGCTCCGGAATTTTTTTCTCCGCCTCGGCGAGAAGCTGTTCCATCGCCGCGGCGTCTCTGGTCGCAGCGTCTTTTGTTGACGCGATCGCTTTTTGAATTTCTTCCGCCGACTGTGTCAGGGCGACGATGCCGGAATGAATACCGTCCTTGGTGTTCGTCACTGACTTGATGCGCGTGCTCAGCACCCAGCAATAAAAACAGGCGGCGCCGGAAGCGGCGAGGAGCAGGAAATCAACTATGAGAGCCATCGTCTAAACTCCTAGTTCAAGACAAAATCGGTGATAAGAATGTTTTGTACGGCGTTGGCGGGCGCGACGAGCTGAATACGGCGCAACATCTGCGCGCGCAGCCGGATCATGGCGGCGGGTTCTGCAATATCGCCTTCGTCTACAGCGCGAAGATAAGTGTTCAGAACGTCCCGGAATTTCGGTACGAGATGTTCGATCTTCTTTTTATTGTCAGCAGTCGTTTCAAGCGTGATCGAAATCTTAAGATATTCTGAATTCGCGTTAGGACCTAGCGAGATGACCAGCGGTTCCAGATTAACGAACTCAATATCTTCGTAACTTTTTGTTTGCATTTTCGCATAGGAGGAAACGCCGTCAGGAGAGACGCATTCTTCCTTCGATCCAGACATTACAAATGCAACGCCGGCGGCGACGCCGCCCAGAACAATAGCGGAAAGCGCAGCTGGCAAAAGGATTTTTAAAGGAGACGGCTTTGTCGGCGCCTCTTCTTTTTCCTCTTTTTCTTCTTCTTCGCTCATCGCTCTGCTCAAATTCTTTGTGCATCAACGTCGATCAATGCCCGGTGTTGTAACCTCCTCTTAATGATCAAATGGTAAACGACTTAGCACGTTTTGAGAGTGCTTCATTTGCACTCGCGTTAATGGTATTAGAATGATGCCTGGAATTGTAAAAGTCTGGACGAGTCTGCCTGCGTCGAAACAGTTGGTTCTTGCCGCTGTTCTCGCAGCAACAATTTTCGCTTTTTCGATGTTGGCGCGCACCGCGTCAAAGCCGAGCATGGCGCTTCTTTATAGTGGCCTTGATTCAAGCGCTGCTGGCGAAGTTGTCGATGCGCTGGAAAGAATGGACGTGCCGCTCGATGTGCGCGGCGGATCGATTTACGTACCTGTATCGCAACGGGACGGCGTGCGCATGAAGCTGGCGCGAGACGGCCTGCCGCAACAGGGGCAGGCCGGGTACGAACTGTTTGAAGGTCTCAACGGTTTTTCGACCACGTCCGAGATTTTTGACGTTACCTATTGGCGCGCTATGGAAGGCGAGCTGGCGCGCACCATCCTCGCAACACCGGGCGTAAGAACGGCGCGGGTCCATATCGCCCAGGAGCGATCCGGCGCGTTTTCGCGCAACAAGCCAAAGCCAAAGGCGGTCGTTACGGTCACCATGGCGCGGGGTGAGTTGAGCGCAGGGCAGGCAAACGCTATGCGTTACCTTCTGTCATCCTCAGTCCCCGGCCTCACGGCGGAGCAGGTGGCTGTTCTCGATTCCGATCGCGGCGTGGTCCTGAGCCCTGGCGAAATTGGATCGGATTCGTTTGGTCAATCTGACGCCATGGGCCGCGAACAGGCCCTTGAAACAGATATATTGAGCCTTCTTGAGGCGCGCGTTGGCGTCGGCAATGCAAGGGTGCAGGTCGCCGTAGAAATCGATACGGAACGTGAGGCGGTGTCCGAGCGGGTGATCGATCCCGCGGGCCGCGTCATTTCGAGCCGCGAAACAACGGAAGTGACGGAAACCTCGTCGGGCGCCAATAGCTCATCCGTTACGGTTGCGAGCAATTTACCTGAAGGCGATGTCACTGGCGGCGGATCGCAATCCAACTCGGAAAGAACGCAGACGGACGAAACGACGAATTATGATCTGTCGGAAATTCGTCGCGAACGGGAAAAACTGCCCGGCGCGGTCAAGCGCTTGAGTGTTGCGGTTCTTCTGAACGAGATCGAGACGGTCGACGCCAATGGCGACACTGTCTCAACGCCGCGCTCGGAAGACGAACTCAACGCACTGCGCGAACTCGTCACGATGGCGGCCGGGGTTAATCCGCAACGGGGCGACACCATCACCATTCAAAGCCTTTCCTTCGAGCCAATTGTCAACAATGGCGTTGTTGCAGAACGAGACCTGATGGGTGAGATGGTCGAACGTCATCTGATGACATTCGTTCAAGTAGCGATCCTTGCGATTGTAACGCTTGTCCTGGGCCTTTTTGTCGTCAAGCCGCTCCTGGCGGCGGCGCCGGTCGAAGCAAATGCCGCGCCGATTGAACAACTCGCTGCAACAGCGCCGCCGGCGGCCGCGCCGCCGCCCGACGCTTTCGATGCGCTGAAGTCGCTGGCGACAGATAAAACCGAAGAAACCGCCGGCCTCATTCAATCCTGGCTAGATGAACCGGAACAAACCGCATGAGCAGCAATGTTCTCACCTTTGAGCGCTTTGATGATAACGCGTTGAATGGTTCTGACGCGCGCGCACAACAGGAACGCGCCGCGCAGTACGCTGAAGGCTTTGCCGCCGGCGAAGCGGCCGCGCTGGCGCGCGCCATGGAACAGAACCAGCAGTTGAAAGCGGTCGCGGACGCTGTCGCGAAAAAACTGACGTCGATTGACGAATTCATTGCCGCGCAACTTTGCGATGCGCTCGCAGACGCTATCAAGAAAGTCTTTCCGGCGCTCGGCGAGCTCGCCTTTGCAGATGAGTCGGCGACGGAAATCAAAAAATTGGCCGCATTGCGCAGCGAAACCGGGCTGACAATCAAAACGGCGCCGGGAAAGTCAGAGGCTGTTCGCAAAGCCATAGAGACGCTGGAAATTTGTGAACGGACAACCGTTGAGGAAGATCCGGCGTTAGCAGGGCTTCAGGTCAGCGCCGAGTGGCAACATGGCGGCGTCACATTTGATACGGAAGCCGCCATCGCCCGGTTGACCGAAAATCTGAACACAGCGGCGCAACAACTCAATGACGAGAGCGAAAATGACTGATCCATCGACCAACGAAAACCAATCCGCCCAAGCAAACCCTGAGAGCATTGTTGTTGGACAGGAAGCGGAAACCACTGAATCCGAAGCGCCAATCCTTGAGCGCCGCGAAGGCTCTGAAAACAATCAACTGAAACGCGCCATATTCGATGTGCCGATCGACGTGGTCGTTTCCGTCGGCAAAGCGCGCCCCCTGATCGGCGACCTTTTAAATATGGGCCGCGATCACCTCTTGCCCCTGGACACCAAGCTGGAAGACCCGGTCGAACTGATGGTGAAAGACCGCGTCATCGCGAAAGGCAACCTCATTGAATCGACGGATGCGGAAGGCCAGCTTGCGGTCAAGCTGACGGAAGTCATCAATATTTCGGCGCTCTCAGAATAGCGCTACACGCCATGAAGTTCGCCCTCGTTCTCATCTGTGTTGTCACGGCGTCCCTGTTCTCTGGGACTGCCTTCGCACAGGAACAATCTCCGGAGATTTTCGCTGAGGGCGCGTTGAGCGCGCGTATCGTACAACTCTTTCTCCTGGTGACAGTGCTGAGCCTTGCGCCGGGCATCGCCATGATGGTGACGTGCCTGCCGTTCATGGTCATCGTCTTTTCGATTTTGCGGCAGGCTGTTGGCTTGCAGCAGTCGCCACCGAACATGCTGATCATGAGCCTTGCGTTGTTCCTGACCTACTTCGTTATGGAACCGGTTTTCTCCGAAGCCTGGCGCCTGGGCATTCAGCCGCTGCTCGATGGCAATATTACGGAAGGGCAGGCCTTTCAGCGCACGATCGAGCCGTTTCGCGTGTTTATGGAAGGGCGCGTATCGCCGCTTGCGGTTGATCGCCTGAGTGAAGCGACGGCAAGGCCGTTCGAAGGCGACCAAACGCCGCTTTCGATCCTCGTGCCGGCCTTCATGCTATCAGAAATTCAACACGCCTTTCAGATCGGCTTTATCATCTTTCTGCCGTTTCTGATTATCGACCTGATCGTTGCTTCCGTTTTGATGGCCATGGGCATGATGATGGTGCCGCCGTCTCTGGTGGCGCTTCCGTTCAAGCTTGCTTTCTTCGTACTGGCGAATGGCTGGGTCGAAATCGCGAGCGCCGTCGTTAAAGGATATGGAACTTAAAAATGGCCGCAACAGCTTTGACAAATATGCAGCCCGGAAAGGCTATGGCGTCGGCCGGACCGGCGGGCGCGCGTCTTTCGCTGACTGCGCCGCAGAAAGCTGCGCTCATCGTCGCCGCCCTCGGGCCGGAAGCGGCAGGTCCCGTCATCGAACAGATCGGCGACAAACACCTCCGAGCGTTTACGCGCGCCTATGCGCATATGCAGACGGTGCCGCGCGAAGCCCTGAAGGCTGTGGTCGAGGAGTTCGTCTCCGAGCTGGTGACCGAAGACAGTGATTTCCGCGGCGGTCTCGACGAAACACGAGAATTTCTCAGCCAATTCAAAACATCTGATGAAATTACCCGCCTCATGGACGATATCGACATCGCCGGGGGCGAGAGCATCTGGATGAAGCTGGAGCGCACGGACGACGACAAGCTCGCGAACTACCTCGCGACGCAGCGCCCGCAGATTATAGCGGTTGTCCTGTCGAAATTGAATACTGAAAAAGCGTCCAACGTTCTGAACCAGATCGACTCCGATATCGCCAGCAAGGTCATTCTGTGCCTGTCAAAGCCGCTGGATGTGAACCCGCAGGCGCTCGCGATTCTCATGGAGACGATTGAACGGGAATTTCTTGCACCGATGCGCAAGACCAAGAAGACGCGCAACCCGGGCGAAATGATCGGCGCGATGATGAACAATGTCATCACGGAGAAACGCGAGACGCTTCTGGAAGTGATTACGAACGCCGCGCCAGAGATCCTGAAAGACGTGCGCAAGTCAATGCTGACCTTTCCGGATATTCCGACGCGCGTTCCGGCTAACGCCATACCCATGGCGATCAAGGAAGTTGAACTGGAAGACTTCCTGCTGGCGGTAAAATTCGGTCGTCAGAATGCGCCGTCATCCGTTGAATTTATCTTCAGCAACATCTCGCAGCGCATGGTGGCGCAATACGAAGAGCAGCTTGAAGAATTGAAAATGACGTCGGTGAAGGACGCGGAGATTGCGCAGGCAAACTTTATGACCGTCATCCGGAAGCTGGCGAAAAGCGGCGAGATTACGCTCGTTGAAGAGACGTCGCCGGAAGACGATGAAAACGCAGATGCCAGTGAGGCAAAAACCGGCGACGAAGCTGCAGCGTAACCAAAGAATTTTGGCGCAGTGATTGAGCGTTCGCTGGTTCCGTGATCCAGCAAAGATTTATCGCAACAGGCGCGTAGCTGCGGGCATGTCGCAGCTTCTGCTGTATTCGACGAATATCTATAATGTTCAGAAAAATTATCGCCGCGACTCATTGAGCGCGCACAAAACGCGCCTTCACGCCGTTACGTCATCGTATCCAATCGACGGCGGCGTTCACGCGCGTCTTGTTTTTCGAATGCAGATGAGAGGTCCGAGCGAGTCGTGTTCAGGCCGCTCGCCCTATTGCAGCACCAGTTCCGCATGAAGGGCGCCGGCGGATTTAATTGCCTTTAGAATGTCGATCATCTCGCGCGGGCTGACGCCAAGGGCGTTTAGCCCATCCACAAGGTCCGCGAGGGTCATGGTCTCTTCAATCAGGGCGACTTTTTGATCAGCCGCATCGTCGACGCTGATGTCGGTGCGCGGAACGACGATGGTCTCGCCGTTGCGGGAGAAAGGATTGGGCTGCGAGACACCGGGCGTTTCCCTAATCCGGATTGAGAGATTGCCTTGCGCGACTGCGACGCTGGAAATGCGCACTTCAGAGCCGAGCACAATGGTGCCGGACCGCTGGTCAATAACGATCCGCGCTTTTTGCGCCGGATTGATTTCGACATTTTCAACTTCACTGATCATATGGGCCGGCGAACGGAATACATTGTCGACAGCAATATCAATGGAAGCGGAGTCAATCATCAGGGCGATCGGTTTGCTGAAACGGCTGTTGATAGCGCTCTCGATGCGGGCGGCGGTGGTAAAGTCCGGCGCGCGCAATGTGAGGCGCAATTTTTCCATATCATTAAAGGCGAAAGAAAGCTCGCGCTCCACCCGCGCGCCGTTCGGGATCGACGCTGTCGTCGGTATGCCCTCGGTTACAGACGCTGCGTCTCCCTCAGCGGAGAATCCGCTGACAAGCACCGGGCCTTGAGCAACAGCGTAGATCATGCCGTCCGCTGCGTTCAGCGGCGTCATGACGAGCATGCCGCCATTGAGATTTGTTGCATCGCCAATCGCGGAGACCGTGACATCAATGCGCGAGCCCGCGCGTGCGAAAGGGGGCAGGGTCGCTGTAACCAGAACCGCGGCGACGTTTCTGGGGCGAAATTCCTCACCCTGAACATTGACGCCCAGCCGTTCCAGCAGGCTCGACAAAGCTTCTTCCGTGTAGGGGATGTTGCGCAGACCGTCGCCAGTGCCATCGAGGCCGACCACGAGACCGTAACCAACGAGATCGTTGCCGCGAACCCCTTCGACCTCCACGAGGTCTTTCAGTTTCACGGCGGCGCTGGCTTGCGAAAACACCGAGAGGCTAGCGACAACAGCTATAAGGGTTGTGAGAATGCGCATGGCGGTTACCGGATGAAGTTTGCAATGGTGAGGCGCGAAAGCCGCGACGTCAGTAGATAGGACGCTTCAAGCTGCGTCTCCAGAAGTTGAAGTTCGGTCGCCGCCTCATATTGATCACGGGCGGTTTTTTCGTTGAAGAGCGCGGTGAGAACGGTCTCCTCGGCCCCATAGCGTTCGATGGCGGCGCTGATCTGCGCTTCGCCGACGCCAATGACGCCGCGAAGCTCTGTAATGTCGCCATCGGCGGCGAGCGCGGCGGCGGCGCTGTTTTCGAGGAACGTCTTGGCGTCGGTGAATGTCGCTGCGTTCTGCGTTGCGATGCCGACAAGCCCACGGAGGAGATCCCGGATCGGTTGGTCGGCGGCTGTTGCCGATACGTCAATGCGCACGCCCGGCGCGATTTCAACGGGCGCGACCTTGTTGGCGCCGCCCTGGTAAATCGTTGTCAGAAAACCGCCGGCGGCATCGTTGAAATAGGCGTCAAGCTGCGCTTCGGCGTCTGCTGCGTCGGTTGCGCCCGCGACAATCGCGTTTACATCGGCGAGCAGAATTTCCGGATCGCCAAATGGCTGCCGGTCTGACGCGTCGCCGCTAAACAGCGCACGGCCCCCTTCGGTCACATTCAATACGCTAAAAACATTGAAAATGGCGACGCGAGCGTCCGCCGCCAGCGTGTTGAGGGCATATGAATCGTCGCGGCCGCTGGCGGCGAGCGCTTCTGTCCCAATGCGTACAGCGTCGCCGCCAAGCCCGCTCAATGATGACTGGACCCGTTGTGCGCGGTTGCGCGAGAGCTTTAACAGTTCCTGATAGCCTTGAGCGTCTTCCACGGCTTTCTTGAGAAGATGGGCGCTGCCGACATCGCCATTAGTTGCGGCGGTGACGTCTTCGCGCCGGCCGGTGACGGATTCAGCACGCGCCGTATCCGCGCGCGACTTCAAGTCGGCGACCGCACGCGAAAGGCGTGCAAAGGAGACAATATCTGGCGCGTTGATGTTGGTCATTTAGAGGTCAATCAATCGTCTGAGGAGAGCGTCTGCAGTCTCGATCACCCGTGCATTGGCCGCATAGGCTTGCTCGATTAAAAGCAGTTTCTGCAACTCAAGATCGGTATCGACGGCGACGGCGCGTTGTTCGGCGTCCACGAGGGACTGCGCGCGCGCGCTCGAAGCAGCCAGTGCGGTCTCAGAAATAATGCGGGATTGTCCCACTGACGTCGTTACATTTGCAGCGATATTCGCGGCGGATAGAAAGCCGCTTTCGCCCGTACCCGCGGGAGGCGCTTTCAACTCTGTCAGGGCGTCGAGTAGAGTTGTGATAATTGCGGCGCTGCCAGCGGGCCCCTGCGCCGCCGCGCCAAGGCCGTCGCGAAGGCGCCAGGCAGCGCCTCCTTGAGCCGGATCCACAGCTGCATTGATGGCGATGCGTTGGGCAAGACCGGTTTCGGCCGTCGGGTCGAAGGCCGCGCCGGCATCAGTGAAAAGCGCCGGATCGCCGGGCGCTAGCGTCGGATCGATGTCTTCAAACCGTTCAATAACGTCGCGTGCAAGACCGTCGAGTTTCTGCTGGAATTGCGGCGCGATTTCGTCGCGAACCGCGAAGAGGCCGGCTAGGCCGCCCTGCCGAAGCGCGAACGTGCCGTCGCCGCCCGGCGTAATGACAACGCCGTTCACAGAAAGTTCGGACAAGTCGCCGCTCGCAAGGGTTTCATCCGGGCCAATGGTGTTGGCCGGCGTAAATTCGATCTCCTGCGCCTTGCCGGCAATCAGGAAGACACCTTCATCAGTGATGAGATCGACCTTGCCGCGATCGCGGCGCACCTCGCGGATCGGAATGGTTTCGGAGATCTGGTCAATGAGGACCTTGCGTTGATCTTCAAGCGCCGTCGCGTCGCGACCGCCGGCGGTGGCGGCGCTAACCGCCGAATTCAGGTTTTCAATCTGCTTCAACGTGTCGTTGATGATCGAAACCTGCTGGGCGATTTCGCCGTCGGCGCGAAGCCGGGCCGATTGCGCCTGCGCAGAGAGATCGTGAAAGTTTGAAACCAGCGCGCGCGCGGTGTCGAGTGTCTGCGATTGCAGGGCCTGAGACTCCGGCGTCTGTGAAAGCGAACGCAGCGAAGATTCAAAATTCTGGTATTGCGCAAACAGGCTGAAGGCATCGTCGGGTTCGCCAAGCGCACCATTAAAGGTCGCATGAGCGTTGGCGATAATCTGGTCGCGGCTTGATGCGCTCTCGGCGAGACGGCGGTCTGTTGTAATCGCCTGATCGGTGGCCCGCGTTACGCCTGTTACCTGAACGCCGGCGCCGCGTCCGTTCACGACGGTTTCGCTGACGCTGACATCGCGCCGGGCAAAACCCGGCGTCAGCGCATTTGCAACATTGTTGGACACGATATCGGCCCGCCGCGAAGCCGCGGCGAGACCGGAAGTCGCATTCAGAAGTGCTGACGAAATGCTCATGACGTTCTGTCGCTATGCATTTGGGCTGCGGAATTAACGAATCAGGTTCGTTGTCTCCTGCAGCATTTCATCGACGGTCTGGATGATCTTTGCATTGGACGCATAGGCCCGTTGGGTCTGGATCAGGTCCGTCAGTTCGGCGGCGATGTCGGTCGTCGATTCGGCGAGTGTAAAGCCGATTGTGGTGCCGACCGGGCCGGTGCCTGCATCCCAGAGGAAGAAGTCGCCGCTTGCCTGGGAGATGCTGAAGGTTTGATCGTCCGAAGCGGTCAATCCGTTGATGTTCGGAACATCCGCGAGCGGCACCTGATAAACGGTTCTGCGGAAGCCATTATCATAAATCGCTTCAACAAATCCGGTATCGGTGACCTCAATTGAACTCAACGTTCCGATCGGCGCGCCATTGGCGCGAACGCCCGTCGGCGAGAAGCTCGATGACAGTTGCGTCAGCGGGCCGCCGGAACCCGGCGAACCAACGGCAAGATCAATGGGCCCGGTCGCCGTGTTGACCGTGACAAGGCCCGTCGCAGAATCATAGGTGGCGCCGGTTCCCGGCGTCAGCGTGAGGATTGATCCCGCTGTACCCGCGGCGTCGTCAAAAACGACGTCGAAGGATGCGATTGGCGTCGTTGGATCGCCTGCCTGGTCAACAATAGAAACCGCCCAGGTGTTGCTAGAGCCGGAGCCCGGGACTTGCGGCGTAAACGAAATAGACAGTGTTTGCGAACTGCCAAGCGTATCGAAATATTCGATCGGCAGATCGAAGGCTGCGCCGTCAGAGCCCGCTTGTGTCGCCACTGCAGGGATATTGACGCCAAGATCGACCTGGCTCGTTGGCGACGGAATGGCCTGGTTTGCGGAGATTTGAACCGGTTCGAGACCGGATGCGCTGTTGCGTCCCGGCGCGGTAACCGTTCCGTCCGCGTTAGCAGGCCAGCCAAGAAGGTAGGAACCGCCCTGCGTGCGCAGGAACCCGTTCTGATCCGGCGTAAATGAGCCCGTCGTTGTAAAGGCGAGGGGTCGGTCGCCGGCCGGCGCCGTCAGTCCGCCCGCTGTGGTAACCGGCAACATGCCGCGTCCTGCGACGGAAAGATCCGTACTGTTGTTGGTCGAGATGAGTGCGCCTTGTGCTGCGACGTCTTTAAACGTCGAGACACGCACGCCGCCCGCTTGATATTGGCCGTTCCCCTGCTGGAGCACGAGACTGGTGAACTCCGTGTCGGCGCGTTTGTAGCCGAACGTTTCGGAATTTGCGATGTTGTCTGAAATTGTTGCGAGTTTCGTCGCATTGACCGCGAGGCCCATAACGCCCGCGTTAAGAGATGATGAAAGTCCCATGGCTTCTGCCCACCTTGCCGCTTCTAACAAGAAATAGGATGCAAAGGTGGCGCATTATCCTTAAAATACTCATAACCATGTTTTTTCGTTCGCCTACGAACGAAGTATGGTGATGGATATTCGCCGGTTTTGCGGCGCATACCGATCATCTACGAGGGGCTCGGTGTCCGCCTTACCAGCCACTTCATCGATCATACCTTGAGGAAATCCCTGTTCGACCATCAGTCGCCGCGCAACATTGGCGCGATCGGTTGAAAGCTCCCAGTTGGAGTAGTCCCGGGCGCCGGAGTACGCGAGACTGTCGGTGTGCCCCACGATCGAAATATCGTTTTCCACGAGCGATAAGCTGGAGGTAACAGCTCTTAACAGAAGATGAAGCGTCGACGACGCGTTGGTCGAGCCAACATCGAACAGGGGGCTGCCATCGGTATCGACTAGCTCGATAACGAGCCCTTCCGGTGTGACCCGCGTCTGAATATGCTTCGACAGGCCTTCATCGTCGCTGCCGGCGATCTGGTCGTGAAGAGTCTCTTCTAGCGATTTCAACTTCTTCGCTGCGTCGCCGTTTTCATCGGATGCCGTGTTCTTTTCTTCGTCCGCCGTACCTTGCGTCGCTTTTGCGCCGCCGGAACCGTCTTTCGCAAGAGTCTTTTCTGCAAAGATAGTGGATCCGTTCAGTACGTCTGACCCGCCGCCGGAGATCTGGCTGATCGGCACGGTCGGGTTAAAATAGTCCGCGATGCCTTTCCGCTGATCCTCGGTCGTTGCATTGAGGAGCCACATTAACAGGAAGAAAGCCATCATCGCGGTGACGAAGTCCGCATAGGCGACTTTCCACGCGCCGCCATGGTGCTCTTCGGCCGCAACCTTCTTTACTTTCTTGATGATAGGTTGGTTGTCGGCCACGGAAATCAACTCAATACACAGGTTCGCGGAGCATTAAGGAGTACGCCGCGCGCATTAATTTGACGCTAATGATAACGGGTCTGAATTCCGCTTTATATTAGCAATACGGAAATAACTCTTGCGCTATTGAATCCATTAACCAAACATCGCGGTCAAAACTATGGACAATGAGCAATCAAAAACGCTGTTGAAGAAGATCGAAAGCGCGCATTTCGATGCATCGGAATATCCGCGACTTGAAGAACTCGCCGCACTCTTGGGCGCAGAGTTTGCGGCCGCGGTGAATGAGCAGATCGGCGCCGCTATTGAAAACACCGGCGTCAGCTTTACCGCAATGAACGGGCAGCGCTCCCTTGAGGGCAAGGAGGAGAAATACGTTCTCTTTGCCAGCCGCGCTGCAAATAAGTCAGGTTCCGTCCTCGTTAGCGTATCGACCGGTCTCGCCGGTGCGATCGCGGAGGCCATGTTCGGCGGCGAGTTTACGTTAAGCGAAACCGCTGGCGGGTCGAGCGACGTTGATGTCGCTATTCTTGGAATGACCTTGAACAAGGTTCTGAATTGTCTTGGCGGCGCCGAAAAGCCAGCCGCGGCTCACGACAAAAAAACGCCAGCCGCGCGCGTTCAGGCGATTTCTTTCTCATCCAAAGAGATTGAACGGTTTGAAAAAATATCGCTCTGCAATATCGCACTCGATCTGAGCCTAGCGGAAGATACATGCGCCGATGCGATCATATTCCATTTTCCGATGGAGTATCTGGAAGCGCAAAACCTGCTGGAGAAGGGCAGGAAACACGACGTTGAGGATGAAGACGCATCGCGATGGCGTGACGAAATGAACGCGAATGTCAATGACAGCGAGATTCAACTGGATATCGTTCTCGATACATTCAGCATTCAGCTGTCAAAGCTCGCGAAACTGGAAGTGGGAGAAGTGATCGCGCTTCCAAATAGCGCCGACAACGAGACGAGCATTATCCTCAATACCGCGGACGGAGCATGCGTCATCGGCAATGGCCGCCTTGGCGCCTATAAAGACAACAAAGCGGTCAAACTGAGTAGCGATCTGAAACCGTAAGCGGTGTACTGACCGTCGGAAACTGACGTTGTCGATATGATCTGAGCGCGACTTCGCTTACAGCGCCCGTAATATTTCCGCGGCCTTGTCAGGCATCACGTCGACAGTCATGACGCCTGTATGCTGTTCAACGGATGCGAGGTACTTAATCCTTCCCGGCGCACGCATCAGTGGATAAAACTGCGCGGTGAAATGATACGAAGTGTTGGCGTGCGCCGGCGCCGCATGCAGGCCCAGCATGTAAGGTGTCGCGCACGCAAAATATTCGTCATACCGACGGCAGATTTCGCCCAGTAAATACGCAAAAGCATCTTCTTCTTCGTTCGTGAACTCCCACGGGCCCGCCAGGCGGTTCCGCGGCGCGATCCAGACTTCGAACGGAAACCGCGCATAGGGTGGGCAATAGGCGACGAGCCCGCCTGCTTCGACGACGAAAAGCGCCTCCGATTGTTGGGCGATCTCTTTTTCGAGGTCGAATCCGTCATTGAAGGCGTCTACAGCCTTTTGCTGAACCGGCGGCGTGCGATCAAAGGCGTAAATCTGGCCGTGCGGGTGATGCAATGTTACGCCGACTTCCTCGCCGCGATTCTCGAAGGGAAAAACGAAATCATGGCCGGCGCCGAGCAACGCCGCATACCGGTCAATCCAGGCGGCGACAAGAAGGCGGCGCTTCTCCTGGCCTAGCGTTGCGAGACTGCCTTTTGCTTCCGGCGCGAAGACGACGACTTCGCATCTTCCGAGGCCGCGCGCTGCATCTGCGCCCGAACTGGCGGGCGCCGGCGCGTCGCGGTGAAGGCTTGTGAATTTGTTCTCAAAAACCGCCAACTCGAAATCTTCAAACGGTATTTCAGTCGTTGCTTGGCCCTGAATTGATGGCGCCAGCGGGTCGTCGGCGGCCGCCGGTTTGAAAGTTCGATTTTGTCGATGCGCCGCATAAATATTCCATTCTCCGCGTAACGGATGCCAACGCAACTCGCCGCCCCTGGCTATCTCCGACGCTTTCTCTTTGAATGGCGACGCCGTGTGCTGAGCATATCCATATAGAAACAGATCGCGACCATCCGCTTTCTGATACAAACGCCGGTATATTTCCGCGCCGTTTACGCGGCGATCCAAAGACGTCAACTTGTCCATCGTATGAGTACAGTTCGTTTTCCGTTCTGAGGGCCTGCGAAGACCTCTTGCCTCATCCCGTCCATGCCATAAAGTCTTTTTATCACCCCTGGCTGGCATTCATATTGAAAAGATCGGCGGAAACGAGATGCGCATTGGTGTTTGCTATTATCCGGAGCACTGGGATCGCGATCGGGTAAGATCCGATGCGCGCGAGATGCGCGACCTTGGTCTTGAGGTTGTGCGAATTGGCGAGTTTGCATGGTCGGAGATTGAGCCGGCGCCCGGCGTCTTTTCTTGGGATTGGTTCGACGAAGCCGTAGAGATCCTCGCCGCGGAAGGCCTGAAGCTGATCATCGGTACGCCAACGGCGACGCCGCCGAAATGGCTCATTGACGCCCACCCTGAAATACTGCCCTGGGATATAGAAGGTCGCCCGAGGAAATTCGGTTCGCGGCGGCATTGCTGTTTTTCTTCGCCTGTCTACTATTCGGAATCAGAACGCATCGTTTCGGCTATCGTAGATCGCTACGGGAAGCATAACGCCGTCATCGGGTGGCAAACTGACAATGAATATGGTTGTCACGACACCGTACGCAGCTATTCGCCCGCTTCCCTGGCTGCATTTCGAAAGTGGTTGGCGTCGCGTTATGGCGACGTCGATAAGTTGAACAAGGCGTGGGGCGCGGTGTTCTGGTCGCAAACCTACCAATCTTTCAATGAAGTTGACCTTCCCAACCTCACTGTAACAGAACCGAATCCGTCACACGTCTTAGATTTCTATCGTTTCTCTTCGGATCAGGTCGTTGCCTATAACAAGATGCAGACCCGGATCATTCGCGCCAGGTCGCCCGGGAGAGATATTTATCACAATTTCATGGGTTTCTTTACAGACTTTGACCATTTCAAACTATCCGAAGACATCGATGTCGCCGGGTGGGACAGCTACCCCCTCGGATTTTTGGATATCGGTCCGTATAAAGAAGAAGACAAAAAAAACTATATGCGGCAAGGTCATCCTGACTTCGCAGGCTTTCATCATGATCTTTATCGGGGATGCGGCCACGGGCGCCTTGCGGTGCTGGAGCAGCAACCCGGACCTGTGAACTGGGCGCGGCACAATCCGGCGCCGCATGCTGGAATGGTGCGGTTGTGGACGCTTGAAAGCGCTGCCCATGGCGCTGAGCTCTTGTGCTATTTCAGATGGCGCCAGGCGCCCTTCGCGCAGGAGCAAATGCATGCCGGCCTTTTGCGGCCCGATCATTCGCCGGCCGATGGATATAATGAAGCGAAGCAGGCCATTGAAGATCTGCAAACAGCGGATGCGCTTTCTGTTGATGCGAAAACCGAGAAAACGGGCGCCAAGGTCGCTTTGGTTTTCTCATATGAAACGCAATGGATGTCGGAAATCCAGCCGCAGGGCGCGGAATGGAACTACGTGAAGATCGCGATGCAGTGGTACGGCGCTGCGCGCGCGTTCGGACTGGATATTGATATTGTTGCGCCCGGGACGTCATTAGAAGGATATGCCGTCGTCCTCGTTCCGTCATTGTTTATTGTAACGCAAGACGCGTTCGCAGCTTTCGCAAACAGCGATGCGACGATCATATTCGGCCCGCGATCTGGTTCCAAGTCATCCTCAATGCAGATTCCGAATAGTCTTGCGCCTGGGCCGCTGCAGGAGCTAATTCCCGTCAAAGTGAAACACGCAGAATCGTTTCCAGACTTCCATAAAGAGACTGGCGATTTCAACGATCAGGAAGTGACATGCGGCGTCTGGCTTGACCATATGGAAACGGCCTTGCCGGCTGCAGTGAAATCCCGGAATGGCGCCGGCTTGCTATATCGCAATGAAAGATGCTGGCTTTTCGCCGCCTGTCCGGACGACGATTTCCTAAAGAATCTTCTCGCCGACGTGTTTCGCGAACGGGGTATTTCGGTTCTGGGCTTGCCGGATTCTTTGCGCATGAGGTCTAAAAACGGACTCGCGTTCGTATTTAATTACGGGACCGACGGACAGCATCTGGCGAATGCAAGAGCGTTCAATGCTATCGACGATACAATAAGCCAAGGAACGATTAAACCAGCAGGCGTCGCTATCTTGGCCCCCTGAATATGTTTCGTCCGGATGCCATGCGCGGTCACCGGAGCGGTCTGATCTGGCGCGACATCTCCGAAACTCCTTCCTTCTAAATAACCGGTTAATGCCGCGAATCTCAATAATTTGGCGGATAACCACAAGTTTATTTCGATCTCTTTTCTTGCCCAAGGAACACCGGCGCAGTGGCCGGAAAATGCGCTTCTGCCAGGAATTGCTCTGGCCGCGGCGACGCGTTGGGGATGAGATGGTCGAAAATACAAACAAAACAAATACCCATGCGTTGTCGTCACGGGTTATCGCGATCGGCGCCGGCTTAGGCGTCACGATCCTTGGCGCTGTAGTCATCGCCGGTTGGTACACATCCAACGCTTCAATCGTACAGATTCGACCTCAGTTTGCGCCAATGCAGTTCAATACGGCGGCGGGCTTTCTGCTTTCCGGGGTCGGGCTGCTTGCCCATGTCCTTGGCCAGCGACGCGTATCCCTAACATGTGGTGCAATTGTCTTATCGCTTGGCGCAGCAACGCTCTCGCAATATCTCTTCGGCGTTTCTTTCGGAATCGATCAGGCGTTCATGAAGCATGAAATTACGGTGCAAACGTCCCATCCGGGGCGCATGGCGCCGAATACAGCGCTCTGTTTTCTCCTTTCCGGCGCAACGCTATTGACGAGTAGGCGACAACTCGGCGCGCGACGTGAATTTCTGTTGAAGCGGGTTTCAATTCTTGGCGCGATGGCTATGTCTGTCGTTGCGCTTCTCGGCTATATCTCACAGGTCGAGACAGCGTATGGCTGGACGAGCCTCACGCGCATGGCCTTGCATACATCGGTCGGTTTCATCCTGCTAAACGCCGGGTTGCTCGCGACAACGTTTCGACGAGAGCATCTCCTGAAAGAAATTCAATCTTCGATGGGATGGTTGGCGCTCGCCGGCGTTGCGATCTCTATGATGACGGCGGTGTCGCTCTCGTTTGAACTGGAAAAGAACGAGGCGAAGTCTGTCCGCGCGGAACTGGCGCAGGAAGCGCTATTTATAGAGAATTCCCTGGAGAGCGCGCTTGGCGCGCGATTTCTCGATATTCGCCGTATCGCCCAGCGGATGGAGTTTCAGAATGATGCGCCGGCAGACGCCTGGCGCATGGACGCACAGGATTTCCTCAGCGCGCATCCCGATCTACTCGCCCTCGGATACGCCGATTTGAACTTCCTCGCCGCGTGGTTCGCGCCAATCAATAGCGGCGCATCGAACACTGATTTCGAAGACCTCACTACACAAGACAGCCTGCGGCTTAAGGCGCGTTCGACGTTGCAAAAAGAAGATGGCGGCCGCGCGCCAATCGGTTTTGTAAGTGACGCCGGACTATTCTTTGCTTTCCTTCCGATTTTTGATGAGAGCGATGCGTCAGGGTATTCGGTTGGCGTTTTTGATCTTGACGTCCTTGTTCGAGATGAGTTGTCGAAGGAATATTTTAGAAAGCACGGGGTATCTATCTATCGAAAAGGCGCGCTCGTTTTTCAGAGTGCTGATCCGGATGGGGAGCGCGCGAAACGATGGGGGGTAAGTGAAAAGCTCAGCTTTTTTGAGATCGAGTGGACGTTGAATGTATGGCCGAAACCGGAGTTCTTGCGCCAGAAACAAACGCCGCTCCGCTTCGTAGTGATGGGCGTTGGTCTCCTTTTCTCTTGTCTATTGCTGTTGATGTATCGCTACGGCGTTTCAGAACGCCGGCGCGCCATCGAACAGGCAAATGATGCGGCGTTTCTCGATACAGTTCTGAACAATGTCAGCGACGGCATCGTCGCCTGTGATGCGAACGGGCGGCTAACGGTATTCAATAAGGCTGCGCGCACGCTACATGACGTCGATCCGGCGTTAGGAAGGGGCGAGTGCGCCTTGGATTTTTTTGATAAGATGTACAGAAACAAGGAAAAAGCGCTGGCTTCCGAGTGTTCGCCAATTGTTCGGGCGCTCAATGGTGAAGAATTGCGGAATACGGAGTTGTCGATCATCTCGGGAACGCATGGTCCACGAACTGCAATTGTCAATGCGGCGCCGCTCTATGGCGCAGGCGCCGGAAAAATTGGGGCGGTTGTAACACTACGCGATGTGTCAAGCGAACGCGCGGCCGTCGAAGATGCTCGTCGCAGCGAAGACAATCTAAAGCTTATCTTCGACAATGTCCCGGTGCGTCTCTGGTTGAAGGACAGCGCCAATAACATTGTTCGACTCAACAAGCCTGCCGCCGAATCTATCGGCGTCGCCGCACCCGAAGTAGAGGGCCGAAACGCCCACGCATTGTTTGCCAGGAATCGCCGATTGAACGATGCGAAAGACCTGGACGTGCTCACGAGCGGAAAACCGGTCTATGGCGTGATTGAAGAGATTACTTTGTCGAATGGGAAAACCGGCTGGGCAAGCACCGACAAAGTACCGTACAGAGATCATAGCACGGGAGAACAATTCGTGCTGATTGCGTCCACAGACATTACAACACTTGTGGAAGCGCGCGAAGAGTTGATGCGATCAAACTCGGAACTGGAACAGTTCGCCCGGGTCGCCTCTCACGATTTGCAGGAACCATTACGAAAGTTGATGATCTACACCCGTTTTCTGGAGGAAGACCTTAACGGAAGCATTTCGAATAAGGTGAAATCGGACCTCGACGCCATCCTGTCTGCATCAGAGCGCATGCGAAATTTGGTGCGCGATATGCTCAGCCTTTCGAAAATTCGCTCAGGCGGTCTGAAAGCAGTTCCCGTTGACCCCCATGAATGCATCGGTGTTGCAATGGCGTCCTTATCCGAGCGATGCCGCGAATTGGGCGCCGTGTTGATCTACGACGAACTCCCTAAGGTCCTGGCGGAGCCGACAATGCTGGCGCAAGTTTACCAGAACATCGTCGGAAACGCATTGAAGTTTACGGAGATGGGCCGCACTCCGAAGATTCATTTTCGGGCGAAAGTTGCTGATGAGTTCATTATTCTTTCAATTGAAGACAACGGGATTGGAATCGCACCGGAATATCGCGATTGCATTTTCGATCCGTTGACGCGGATTCATAATGCCGAGAAATACGATGGTACGGGCATCGGATTGGCGATCTGCAAAAAAATCATTGAATCCTTTGGCGGTAAAATCTGGGTAGAAGAGGGCGCCGCACAAGGCGCCTGTTTCAAGTTTTCGCTTCGCCGCGCCAGTGCGTTGGAATCGGCGGCGTAGTTTGTTCTGTTCGTTCGCAACTACCCTGCCATATCGGTTGGATTTTGGGCGCGGGAGTATAAGATGAAAAACGCAACACCGGTAGTACTTCTTGTTGATGATGACAGGGCGGATCAGGAAATCATCAAGCGGATCGCCGAACAGGGCGCCACATCGGCGCGGCTTGTAATTGTATCAAGCGGCCAGGATGCGCTTGATTATCTCGCGAAAAAAAACAAGTTCGAAGGCGCTGGCGATGCGCCGACGCCGGACCTTATTCTCCTTGACCTCAATATGCCGGGATTGACCGGGCTGGATGTCCTTTCGCGCATTCGCAACGACACACAAACAAAGCGAATTCCGGTGGTTGTTCTGACAACATCAGATCGCGAAGCGGATGTCCTGCAAAGCTATGAGCGCGGCGCAAACACATATCTAACAAAACCAGTGAAGTTCGAAGAATTTGTTCGAGTCGTCCGAGAACTCGATGAGTACTGGTTTGGTCTTGCCCAACTGCCGCGGCAGGCAGCGAAAAATACCGTTTACGGATGACCATGACGCCAGCTGTCTCGTTTTCGCGCAGCCGTTCCTTTTGTGATCCTGAGCCTGGCCTAATCCGCCCGCCCAAATACGGCGTAGACGGGCGTTGCCGGATCAGCATCGTATTTCAGGCGTTCGCACAATTCGCGATAGCGACGGCTGCAGCGAGCTTCGTCGATTAACAGGTCCGGAACGTCCCGTCTTTGGCGCGGTTCAATCTCATCTCCCTTGCGGCCGCTGTCGCCGCTGAGTTCAATCACGGGCAAGAGGTCGCGCCAATGTTCTGTGTGCGGCAGCGATAACGTGCTTGTCAGAAACGCCGAGGTGTGCTGCGGTTCTTCAACAAAATCCTCGTAGCGAAGTATCGGCGTATCGCGATATGCGTCGAGAAATAGCAAATAGCGCCGGCAGTACTCGTCAAGGCTATCTGGCTCGAACATGACCCACTTCTTCCGACGCAGCGAAATAAAGGAATCGAGCGGGTGGCGTACCGTGACGATACCGAGCACTTCAAATTTTTCGGTCAGTATTTTCTTTAGGTGCGGCCGGTTATTTGGTTCGGGCTTCATGCAAAATTGAGAATGTGTGTGGTCGCGAACAACGAGGCGGCGACCCGCGCGCCGGTAGGAATTGTGCATGACCTCCAGGCTGGCAAGAAAACTTGCGAGAACATCACGATCGGGGAGCGGCCGCAAATTCGTCTGTGATTGCCGGATAAGGTCCGACGGTGCGAAATCGGTTTTGTTCAACAGTATCGTGCTCAGCGGGTCGATTTCGCTCAGAACAACAGTATTTGGCATTGCTTCAACGCAGCGTGACAACAAAGTTCCGCCCGTGCAGGCAAAGTGATGTATCGTGCGTATCGGATGCTTCTCGGTGCCCTCCAGAGACTCGCACGCTTCCTCGCATTGCTTTAAAAGGCTTGGTAGCGGTTCTCTCGGCGCCTGTTCATCGCCACGATCGCCCTGCCTGTCGTCAAGCAGCGCCAAAGTCTCGTCGATTTCAGCCAACAATCGCCCGGGCGTGGACACTACGCGTTTTCTTCCTTGTTTTCAGAACTTTCCGGGCCAGATTTTTGTTGTGTATGCTGGCCTGAAAATTCGTCCTGAGCGCCGTCGTCAAGCTGTATCTCCTCGAGCAATCCGGCAAATTCCGGCGATTCAACGGCCAAGCGATGCAAGTAGTCCGACGCGTAGGAGAGTTTGCGTGCGACTTGTCTTAGAAGTTTGTCCTGTTCTTCTTTTGCGGCGAACAAAGACGCATATTGCGACTGGAGGTCCTTCAGATCGTCCTGCGCCGCCGTGTGTAAGCGCATGGCGACGCGCATATCGGCGGCGGCTTTTTCGGCGTTTTGATTTGCGTCTTCCAGCAGGGCGCGCTGCGTTTCTTTTTCGGCGCGCAGAGACTTCACGAGATCGGTCTGATGCGCCAGGTTTTCGCTGAGCTGGTTTCGATGAAAATACATAACCGGCAAACTGGCGTCTGATCCGTCAAGAAGGAACGGGTCGCGATAATGGCGCTCCGCAAGCCATTTTGTGAGCGCGTCAAGTCCACTGGCGTCGGCTTTTGTTCCGTGCGCGGTCCGCACGACGATACGTTGAAATCGGGAAAGCGCTTGTTCGTCATCGATTTTCTGTAAAATTGCGAGCTCTTCCCCAAGGCAATCGATGACGAGCATATCGCCGCCGCGATGTTGGGGGCGAAACTGTTTGAGCAATTGCGAAACAGGAAGTACATCAACGACCAATTGCGCTGTTTCCCGCAATCCCGGGAAGGCCGATTGTAAGGCGGCTAGACTCTGAAGGCTGGTCACGCCATCAAAATTGTAGCGCCGCAAATCAGTCCGTCGCCCTTCGCTTAGAACAGCGCATTGCAGCAGCGTAACATGCCTTTTTCCATCCAGCTTCTGATACACTGTTGCAGCGCGCATTGGATCCGGTTCGGCGATAAATACGCTTGCCGCTGTATGTCGATAATATTGGAATCGATCATAAAGAACGCTAGGACCGATATGCGCGACGCTGTCCTGGGCGCCCAAACCTGAAACCAGATCATTAAAAAACATCGCTGTCTGGACTTATTGCGAAAGCGTGCTCTTGATCGCGCGGACAGGCGCAGTCAGCCGCCACGATGTCGAGCCATAAACAAGGTTCAAAGTTTTTTTCAGTTCTTCGACCTCGGCATTTAATCTAGCATTCTCTTTTGCCGTCCGCTTTTCTTCGTTTTCGGCATCGCGAAGGACATTCTCGAGATCAAGGATCTGCCGCATAAGGATATCATTCGAATCGGATACGTTGGAATGGTTTTCCTGCTCCAGCTTTTCCAACTTAGGCTTTAAGGCCGCCAATTCGCGACTGTCATTTTCCAAGCCGTGAAGTTGCTGCTTCATCGCGTCAAATTCGTCAGCGGGAATGCGCGATTGCAGCGCCGCCAACTCTTTCGCAACAAACTCCAGCGACTCTTCCAGCATCTGCGAACTGTTATTCGTCGCAATACTGCTGGCTTCCAGCTCGGCCAGGGCTTGCGCGACAGGCTCAAACTGTTGAACGGAAAAAAACGCGATCAGTGATCGAAGCGTCGTTTCCTGTTTCGCGTGCGGCGCGCATTCAGGCGGAATAGTTTGATTTCCAAAAACGGCGGCGAACTGAGACTTGAAACGCTGTTCGCTGGAGGCGTTTTTTTCTACAACAAGCATCCTGTTGCGATAGCGCCGGACTGTGTGGAGTGCCTGAACGGCTTCGTTTAGCCAGCCGCGTAACCCGCTCTCATCGAAGGAGCCGTCAGCTAATGCTTCGTCGACGAGCCGCGCCGGATCTTCATACACGACGAGACCATGGGCTGAATTTTCGGACATTTGCGCATCAAATCGGTCGAGAAAAGCGTAGCGTTGAAAAACGCCATCATTATTGATGGTATAGACGAAAAACGACTGAGTCGGTGCGCTACTAAATTCTTGAATTTGCGATGAAATATTCAATTGACGCTTAACCTGAAGATGATGATGTCCAGCGCGTTCAGCTAATATGCATATCGCTGTCGCTAGTCAATTGTCGCAAGTATCAGGGGTTGCGTTCCAGGTAGTGGGATCGTTTTGGAAAATGCCCTAACTGCGTCTTGGCTTGCCGTCGCCGCCAAAATGAATGCCGCATTCAGTCTTTTCCCGCCCCGCCCACCTGCCGGAGCGCGCATCATCCGGGTTGGTCGCGCGCGACGTGCAAGGAATGCAGCCGATGGACAGGTATTTTTCCCTGGTTAAAGGATGTTCAGGAAGGCGGTGCGCAAGAATATAAGCGCTAATCTGTTCCCGGCTCCAGGCGGCAAGCGGGTTCAGTTTGAATTGACTGCCATCCCGCTCAATGATTTCAATTTCGCTGCGCATTTCCGTCTGGTGGCGCTTTCGTCCATTGATCCAGCAATCAAAGCCGGCAAGGGCTCTGGCGAGCGGCCGCGTTTTGCGCAAGTCGCAGCAGGTGTCCGGATCGGTCATTGAGAGAACGCCCTGCGGATCGTTTGCGTCGATCTCGCTCGTCCGCGGTCCCGTAATCCGCACATCTTCCAGTCCCAGAAAATGTTGCAGCCGCGTCCGATACCGAAGCGTTTCGCCGAACAACTTATGCGTATCCAGAAATATGACCGGCAGGGCCGGATCAACACTCGCCACAAGGTGCAAGAGAACCGCAGATTCAGCGCCGAAAGATGAAACAACGGCGATCTTGCCTTTGAAGAGCGTTTTCGCCGCATGAGCAATGACGTCCGCGGTCGCCATCGTGGCGTACCGTTCATTCAGCTCCGTTATATCGATCGTCTGCGTCGCCAAGGCGTCGCTCCTCTGCGGATTTGTTGGCGAATTATAACGCGTTTTCCCAAGAAATAGATTAATTCAGGCGCCAACAAAGTCAAAGCGCTTGAGGCGCCCACGCGGCCACAACGACAGCGTCGGCGGCGAAAATGCTGGAATTGCCCGTATCCGGAAATGGTGCGCCTTGGTATACGCAAGATATGCCGGCGCTTGTCGCCCGACGGAATCCGGAGCGATTTACCATGACGAAATCTCACGAAGCGGAAAATTCATCATCTGCGCATCCTGGCAAACGCAACGATATCACCGACGTTCCCGGCATATCGGTCGGGCAGGCGCAGGACGAAAGCGCTCGAACCGGCGTCACCGCGATATTGACGAATGGGGGCGCCGTCTGTGCGGTCGATGTTCGCGGCGGCGGACCGGGGACGCGCGAAACGGATATACTTGATCCCGTTAGCCTCGTGGATATCGCTCATGGCGTTGTCTTAAGCGGCGGCTCCGTTTACGGCCTCGCCGCTGCGGACGGGGTCGCGTCGCACCTTGGCGAAAACGGCGTCGGCTTCACGCTGATCGATTTGGCCGGCGTTCCGCCATCGCCCATTGTCCCCGCCGCGATCCTTTATGATCTTGCCAATGGCGGCGACAAGAGTTGGGGCGTCGCGCCGCCCTATCGCGATCTGGGCGTTGCGGCCTGCAAAAATGCGTTGTCAGAAAACCCGGTTGCGCTCGGAAGCGCTGGCGCAGGGCTTGGCGCCCGGGCTGGCGCGGCGCCGGGCGGAATCGGGTCCGCGTCTTTTGTTACCGATGACGGATATGTTGTCGGCGCGATTGCGGCGGTAAACAGTTTCGGCTCCACAAAAATGCCGGGTACGGATGTATTCTGGGCTTGGCCTCATGAAGTGAATGGCGAATTTGGCGGCCGGCGACCGCCCGCGAACTGGCAAAGTCACGCGGGCCTTCCGCCGGACTGCAAAGCGCCGCCTTCCGGCGCCGGAACGAATACGACGATTGCGGTTGTCGGCGTCAATGCGAGAATGTCTCAGGCGGCGGCAAAACGCGTCGCGGTCATGGCGCAGGACGGAATCTCGATCGCCATTCGTCCGTCCCATGCGCCGACTGATGGCGACGTTGTGTTCGCGCTGGCGACCGGCGAGAAGGAATGCGCCGATCCGCTGACGCTAACGCGCCTTGGCGCGCTCGCAGCGGATTGCCTGGCGCGCGCCTGTGCCCGAGCGGTTTTTGAAGCGGAGCGCGCCAGCGTTTAAACCGTTTTGCCCGGCATCGCCTCTAAGGCTCAAGCGGCGGTATTGCGCCGCCGGGCGTCCACGGCGCGCCGGCTTCCAGCAGTAATGCTTCGTATGCCGGAATGGTCGTTTCCGCCAGCGTATTAATCCGCTCACGTATGGTTTCGAATTCGCTTTCAGCGTATTCGAGCGTTCGTGTGTGCGTTTGCGTAGGACCGTATGTAGAGTAGGCGGTGCCGACGAGCACCTTGTCGATGCGGCTTAAAATCGTCGCCGGCGGTTCCTGGCCAACGACCGCCATGGCCTGATTTCCATTTAGAGTGGAAATAATCGCATTTAGCTCGCTGCGAACCGCCCGCCACTCGCTGTCGAGTTCTGTTGGCGCTGCACGCGCTCTGCCAAGCGCGATTTTCAGTGCATCAATTTTCGCGGACAAATGATCGGTCGCTTGATTGGCGGCTGTGACGCTTCGCTGAAGGTTCGCAAGTCGCCCCCAGAACGCAACGACATTTTCCATATCGGCGCCGGGCAGGGCGCCTTCGCGCAGGCGCTGTACTTCAAACGATTGCGCCGCCACGAGCTCCGTCGTCTCGCCGCGGACAATTTTTGACAGCGATACGGTGTATGTACCGGGCGCTGCGAGAAAGCCTTGCAATTCTTCGTCCGGATAGCCGGGTTCGGTTCCAACCGCTTCGGTCGGCGGGAACCGTAAGTCCCATGCAATGCGATGAAAGCCCTTCTCCGCAGGTCCTTTCAGCCGCCTGACGACATTGCCGTCGGCATCGCGCACCGTCAGCCAGATTTCCGGTTCAACTTCGAGGATTTCGCGTTCGGTTTCGTCATAGCCTGCGAAAGGCGTATCTCGCCAATTCTCGTCCCAGCCTTCTTCCGCGTCTTGACGAATGGCTTCGAGCGATTTGAGATCGTCGCTCAAATAATAGGTGAAGACAGCGCCGAAGGGCGGGTTCGGCGCGCGGTAGTAGCTATGGCCTTGCGCGCCGCCGGAGGTGAAGGCGAGCGGGTGACGCTCCATGTACCACCATGCGCGGCGCCCGGGAAACAATAGCGCTTCTTTCTCAAGGGCGGCCTCGTCGATGTCGCGCAATGGCGTGTAGTCATCCAAAATAAAGAAACCACGGCCGAATGAAGCTGCGACAAGGTCTTCTTCGCGGCGTTGTATCGTAACGTCGCGGAAGGAGATTGTCGGCGCGCCGCCGGTCAACTCAACCCATTTGCCGCCGCCATTGACAGTGAAGAACAAACCGAACTCCGTCGCCGCAAACATCAAATCGCGATCGACATGGTCCTGGACGACGCGCCACACGAGATGACGATCGGGCAGATCGCCTTTAATCGACGTCCAGCTCGCGCCGCGGTTCGTGCTTTTCAGGAGATACGGCGCATAGTCGCCATATTTGTGATTATCGAGAGCGACGTAAACCGTATCAGCGTCGTGGAGATCGGCGCGAATGTCGTTGACGAACGCAGTGTCGGGCACGCCGGGCAGAGACCCGACGTCGATGCGGTTCCATGTTTGGCCGCCGTCGCTCGTCGTCTGAATAATTCCATCGTCTGTGCCGACGTAAAGAATGTTTTCGTCAAGCGGTGATTCACCAATCGAAGTGATGGTGTTGTATTGGGACATCGCCAGAAAATCCCAACCCGCATCCCAGGACCATTGCCGGCCCATAACGGGCAGCAGCATACGGTCTTCATTGCGCGTCAGGTCACCGGAGAGCGCCGTCCAGGAGTCGCCGCGATTGTCTGAACGCCAGAGCCGGTATGATGCGAAATAGACGCGTTTCGGATCATGGGCGCTGACAAGTATCGGCGCGTCCCAGTTATAGCGCTCTACCGGTTCGCCCTGCGCCGGTTGCGGCTGAATATAAACAATCTCGCCTGTGGTGCGATCATGGCGGACAAGATTACCCTCCTGCCATTCCGCATACATGATGTCCGGATTGCCGGGCTCAATCGCCGATTGGTGACCGTCGCCGAACAGCGTAATGAACCAGTCCGAATTGCGAATGCCGTGACGATTGTCCGTGCGCGACGGCCCGCCTTGGGAATTGTTGTCCTGCGTGCCGCCATAGACGAGGTAAAACGGCGCCGTATCGTCGACGGCGACTTTGTAGAACTGCGTTACCGGCAGATTATCGATAAACCGCCAGGATTTTTCGTTGTCATAGCTTTCATAAAGTCCGCCGTCTGAGCCAACGAGAATGTAGTCAGGATCATCGGGACGAAACGCGATCGCGTGGTCGTCAACGTGCTTATATTCGTTGTTGATATTGCGCCAGGTTTCGCCGCCGTCTTCGGACACCTGACTTGTATTGCTGACAAGATAGATGCGGTCGAACTTGTGCGGACTTGCAAAAACTTCCGTGTAGTAATGCGGACCGGTTCCGGCGCCGACGGCGTCAGACATTTTTGTCCAGGACGCGCCTCTGGTTTCGGAACGCCAGACCCCGCCCGTTCGCCGGTTCAATTCAATGGCGGCATAGATAACATCGGGGCGTTGCGGCGAAATCGCGAGGCCAATCTTGCCCATATTGCCTTCCGGCAAACCATTCGTGAGCTCAGTCCAGCTTTCCCCGCCGTCTTCAGACATATGAATACCGGACTCCGGGCCGCCGCCAACATAGGCCGCGACGGTGCGATGGTGTTGCCATGCGGCGGCGTATAACCGGTCCGGGTCGCGCGGATCCATGACGACGTCGGTGACGCCGGTCCACTCGCCGGCGGATAAAATGTTGTTCCAGGTTTCGCCGCCGTCTGTCGTTTTGAAGAGCCCGCGGTCGCCGCCGCTCGACCAGAGCGGTCCCTGCGCGGCGACAAACACCGTATTCGGATCATCGGGATGAACAATAATCTTGGAAATATGGTCGGAGTTGCCGAGCCCCAGATTTTCCCACGTCTCACCGCCATTGCGGGAACGGTAGATCCCGTCGCCAAATCCTACATGGCGCCCGCCGACATTTTCGCCGGTCCCGACCCAAACATTGTTGGAGTTCGTCGGATCAAGGGCGACGGCGCCGATTGAATAAGACGACTCATCATTGAAAACAGGCGTCCAGGTTGTCCCGGCGTTTGTCGTTTTCCAAACGCCGCCGGAGCCGACGCCGACATACCATGTGGCGGGGTCTTCCGGGACGATAGCAATGTCTGCGATACGCCCAGACATGAGCGCCGGGCCGATATTGCGCAGCTCCAGCCCCTCAAATGTCTCGCTTGAAAGCGGCCCTGTTTCAGTGTCGCGCGCATCCTGTCCTTCTTGCGCGCAGGCGGACAACGGAAGCAGCATCAAGGCTGCAATCATAGTGAGACAACGCATTCGATCACCCTCGGTTTTGTTTTCCGCATTTAACCCGGAAAGATGTTGTTATGAAATCACTGAATTGACGCCGGCGCTTTGTTTCGCTTTTTTCGCGCCTGTTTTACGTGCGGCAGAAAGAAGAGATAAATTCCCGTTCCCCAAAGGATCAGCAGGATGACGCCGGAGGGGAAGAATACGTAGAGTTTCACCCAATCGGCGAAAAACGATCCATCGTGCAACGCCTCGATTATGTCGGACCGCCGAAAAGCGACCTGCAAGACGTCGCCTGTCGCCGTATCGATCTGGGCTTCCCAATTGTTTGGCGCGACAAATTTTATGACGCCCTTGTCCGGCTTGAAATCGGCGCGAGATAACTCGCTCCAGCTTTCCAATTGAAGTTCTTCAACGCCTTGCGCGATGCGAAACAGCTCGTCCATTGTTAACAGCGGCACGTCTTCCTGCGCTACGCCTTTTGACGTGGGCGGTTGCACCCAGTCGATTTCTTTCTTCAAAATCAATAGAAGACCGGCGCCGATCACCAGCCCCATTTGCAACATGATCAGCAGCGATCCCCAGTGATGGATCTTTCGCAACAATATTTGTGTTTTCATCGGAAGAAACGCCTGCGCTCAGTAACCGATGGCAAGGCCGTCTTTGCGCATCTCTGTTGCGCCGATATAAACACCGGTTTTGGGATCGCGGATGATCGCCTGATAGCCGCCGAACATAATGCCATTGTCGACAATTTCGACGCGATGGCCCATCGCCCGCAAATTCTCAATCGTTGTTTCTGAAATACCCGGTTCAACATTGAGCGTGCCAAGCAGATCAACACTGTCATCATTGAGCCTGTCGGTTGACGCGCGCCCGCCCACATGGTTCAGCCGCGCGGCGTCTCCCGCTTCCTGAATGTTCATGCCGTAATCAACAATATTGATCAGCACCTGCAAATGTCCTTGCGGCTGCATGCCGCCGCCCATCAGGCCAAAGCTCATGAATGGCGCGCCGTCTTTCATCACGAATGCAGGGATGATGGTGTTAAACGGACGCTTGCCTGGCGCATAAACATTCGGATGGTCAGGGTCGAGTGAGAAAAGTTCGCCGCGGTCCTGAAGCATGAAACCGAGACCGTCCGGCACGAGACCGGACCCCATGCCGCGATAATTGGATTGTATCAGCGACACCATCATGCCGTTCTTGTCGGCGACGGTCAGATAGGTGGTGTCCCCTTCGCCTTCGAGTTTCGGATCGCCGGGTTCCGGGGCAGGGTTCGCCTTTTCCGGATCGATCAACGCAAATCGTGCGCGGCCATATTCATCGGACAGAAGGCCTTCGGCCGGAATATCGACAAAAGCAGGATCGGCGTAGTAGCGGCCGAGGTCTTCAAACGCGAGGCGCTTTGCTTCCGTGATATAGTGAAGGACTTCCGCGCTGCCGCGGGGCCACTGGCCGAGATCAACATTCTTCAAGATGTTCGCCATCTGCAAGGCGGCGAATCCTTGCCCGTTCGGCGGCAACTCACACAAATCATGGCCGCGATAGTCAACGCAGGCCGGCTCCACCCATTCGCTTTCATGGGCGGCGAAATCTTCGTAACGAAGGTCGCCGCCAATCCGCTTCATATAAGCGTCCATGGTGCGCGCAATTTCGCCTTTGTAAAAAGCGTCGCGGCCCTTGCGCCCAATGAGGCTCAAAGTCTTGGCGAGGTCAGGGTTTTTGAAGATCTCGCCTTGCGCAGGCGGTCCGTCTTTAAAGTACGTCGCGCGGGCGTTACCGAACTCATTGATCGTGTCGATATGTTCTTCGAAGCGCGCGAGATTGCGTTCCAGATAATGCGCGATAACGGGCGATACGGGGAAGCCGTTATTGGCGTAATCGACTGTCGGCTGCAAAACCTTCCGCATAGAGAGTTTTCCGAAACGCTCATGCAGTTCAAACCAGCCGTCAACGGTTCCTGGCACGCTGACGGGCAGGTCGCCGAAAGGCGGGAGTTTCTCATTCCCATCCAGCCGCGCAATCAGGTCATCATAGGAGCGACCGGCCGGACTGCGCCCTGAGGCGTTGAGGCCGTATAGTTTTTCGGTCTTCGGATCCCACACGATGGCGAACAGATCGCCGCCAATGCCGTTTCCCGTTGGTTCCATAAGCCCGAGCGCGGCGTTCGCCGCAATGGCCGCGTCCGCGGCGCTGCCGCCGGCTTTCAGGATATCGATGGCGATCTGACTGGCGATGGGGTGCGCTGTCGCCGCCATGCCGTTCTCGGCGTAAACAGGACTGCGCGACCATGCCTGACCCACAGGCCGTCCGCCGGCGCCAATGATGCTGTCGGCTTCGCCTTGCCCCGCGGCGGTTGCGCCCGTCGCAAACGGGCTTGTAAGCAGCAGCAGCCCGGCCGCCGCCTTGATCAGGAAATGCATGAATTTCGCTCCCACGAGTTTGTCCCTGTATATTTCGGCGACAGGTATTTCGAAAGGGAATAATCGCCGGTGAACTTCGAAACCATCTTCTCCGCATTCGCAACAGCTAGCGCTTGTTTCAATTTCACTCTTGCGTGAATAATCGACCTTCTCAATACCAGCGTTTTCGTGGAGCGAGCGCTAGTGAAACCGGAACCAAAACTAATGCAACGCGTTTCTGCCATTTTAGCGCTTATTCTTTTTGCATGTGCGAGCACCGCTCTGTTTTCGCCCGACGCCTTTGCGCATCCGGAAGACGATTTTTGCGAGGCCGGTTCCGGACTTGACCCGGCGCTTTGCCGTCAGCTTGCCGAAGCGAACAGCGCCGATGCGAAGGTCGTGCGCCCGCTGCTGGACGACGAAGGAAACGTCCGCTCGCCGCTGGATACGGCGTTGTTGTATCTGAAAATTGGCGTGCAACACATTTTGCCCGGCGGTACCGATCACATTTTGTTTGTGTTGGCCCTTTTTCTCGCGTCCACCCGGATGCGCAGCCTGATCATTCAGATATCGGCGTTTACCGTCGCGCATACTGCAACGCTCGGTCTTGCCGCCGCCGGCGTGATTCAACCGCCAGCGTCCATAGTGGAGCCGCTGATTGCGCTTTCGATTGCCTACGTTGCTATTGAAAACCTGTTCTTTCGCGATATTTCAAAATGGAGGCCGTTAATCGTTTTCGGTTTTGGCCTTTTTCACGGCCTTGGCTTCGCAGGGTTCATCCGAGACGTTGGATTGCCGCCCGGACAATTCTGGTCGTCATTGATCGGGTTCAATCTCGGCGTGGAAGTCGGCCAGCTTGCCGTCGTTCTTGCAGCCGTCGTACTCAGCATTCCGGTCAAGGCCGCCCTGTCGCGCGCTGACCGTTCTTACCGGTCCGTCATTGTCGTGCCGGCCTCTATATTGATCGCCGCAATCGGATTGTGGTGGGCGACGACGCGCGCTTTCGGTATTTAAACCCGCGCCGTCGCCCGTTAGACCAGATGATCAGCCGCCCGCGCCGTCGAGACCCCGCACGCGCAGGAGCGGTTCAATCTCCGGATCCTTGCCGCGGAAGTTTCGATAGAGCTCGTCGGCTTCGCGAAGACCGCCGGCCTCATAGACCCAGGTTTTGAGTCTTTGTGCGAGTTCCGGATCGAAGATATCGCCGGCCTCCTGAAACGCCATAAAACCATCCGCGTCGAGAATTTCCGACCACAGATAGGCGTAGTAACCGGCAGAATATCCGCCCGCGAAGATATGCGCGAAATACTGCGTGCGATAGCGCGGCTCGATCTCCGCCGGCAGCCCGTAACCTTCGAGGACTTCCCGTTCAAAGGCGCGCGCATCCGTAATTTCCGCTGCTTCTTGCGGGGTCAGACGATGCCAGGCGAGGTCGAGCAACGACGCGGCGATATATTCCGTGGTTTTGAAACCCTGATTGAAGGTCGATGCATTACGCATTTTCTCTATCAGGTCTGCTGGAATAACCTCGCCTGTCTCATGGTGTGTTGCATACTCCGCGAGCATCTGCTCCTGGCTCGCCCAGTGTTCGAGAATTTGCGCCGGAAACTCTGTATAGTCCCGCGGCCCGTCTACGCCGGAAAAATTCTCATATCGAATTTGCGTCATCAACCCGTGCAGCCCATGGCCGAATTCATGGAAAAGTGTTTCCACTTCATCAAATCGCATCAGCGTCGGATCGCCTTCAGGCGGCGCAATCAAATTCATATTGTTGGTAATGATCGGCCGGATGCGATTGCCGTCGATATCGGAAGTATTGCGATAGCTGCTCATCCATGCGCCGCCGCGTTTTGAATCGCGTGCATACATGTCCATCATGAAAAGCCCGAGATGAGCGCCGTTTTCGTCCTTTACGTCGTAAGAAGTCACCACCGGATTCCATACCGGCGTTTGCACTTCCTCAAAGGTGACGCCGAATAGCCTGGTCGCCATATCGAACGCGCCCTGGCGAACGGCGTTTAACTCGAAATAAGGCGCCAGCGCCGCATCATCGAAGGCGTATCGTTCCTGACGAACACGCTCGGCGTAGTGCCACCAATCCTGGCCCTCGGCGGTGAAGTCGTCGCCATCGGCGTCGATCAGCGCCTGTATGTCGGCAAGTTCCTGTTCCGCGCGCGCAAGGCCGGGGCGCCAGACGCGCAGCAGGAATTCTTCTGCGCCCTCCGGCGTTTTCGCCATGCGGGTCTCTAACTGATAATGCGCATGAGATTCATAGCCCATCAATTGCGCACGCTCGGCGCGCAATTGCGCAATCTTGATGGCGAGAGGGCCATTGTCGTTTTCACCATCCGATGCGCGCAGGCGATACCCGTCGAAAAGCTGGCGGCGCAATTCCCGATTTGTAGACTGGGTCATGAATGTCTCGAACGGGGAGCGATTGAGACCGACGACCCATTTATCCTCGCCGTCAACCTTGATGGCGTTTTTAAAGCTATCGCTTAACCCGCCAAGGTCCGCCGGGTCGGTGATCTCAAGCTTGAAGCCGGTCGTCGCCTTAAGCAGGTTCTGACCAAACGTCGTCGTCAGCGCCGAAATTTCTTCGTTGATTTCCGCAACGCGTTCCTTGGTTTCCGTGTCGAGCGCAGCGCCGGCGCGAATGAAGTCGCGGTGGGTCAGCTCCAGCAATCGCGCATCCTGCTCATCAAGCTCAAGCGCGTCTTTTTGTGCGTATACCGACTTAACACGATTAAACAGCGCTTCGTTGAAGAGAATAGCGTTGGATTCCCGCGTAAGCATCGGATAGATTTCCGATTCCAGCGCGCGCAGCGTATCGTTTGTATCCGTGTTGGTAATGTTGCCAAAAGTATTTGAAACCTTGCCCAGCTGTTTGCCGGCGAGATCCAGCGCAATAATCGTGTTCTCAAATGTTGCGTCGTCGCTGTTGTTGACGATGGCGGCAATGTCATCGCGCATCTCAAGGATCGCCGCCTTGGTCGCCGGCATATAGTGTTCGTCCCGGATTTCGGAGAATGGCGGCGCGCCGTATGGCGTGTCCCAGGCGACAGTAAACGGATTGCCTTCGAGATCGGCGTCGCTGACGGAGATATCGTTGGCCACCTCATCCGGCGAAGCAGCATCTTCATTTTCGGTCGGACTATCGACGACAGCATCGTCTTGCGTTTGGTCCGCTCCGCAGGCGGCTAGCGCCAATGCGAACGCGGCAAGTGAAACAGCGCCACTGAGTTTCATCATTTTTGATCTCCACATACTGAATTTTGGGTTTGGTTGGCGGTTTGCCGCGTTGAATTCAAGTCCCCTGCGCCCGAACGCTGTCTTAGTCAATTCTGGCCAATAACTTGAACAGTTAGCCAAAGAGCGGCTTGTGATACTATCACATATATCGTGCAACCTGCGCCCCTTGATTGCAACGGCTAATGCGATGAGCCGACACTCTTACGTAGTCTAACTGGACAGGGGAAGTTGTCTGGGGACGGCGGAATATTGTCCTGCGTCTTTTCGGCAACGGCCCGCGGCGCTTTTTTAAGGCGCTGTCGGTCCTGTGATTTTATCCGGCGAATCATAGTGCTAAGAACCCCGAAGGGATGAGGGGCGACATCATGAATTTCGGCGGCAAACTCCATATCGGCGCAGCAATCCTGTGCGCAACGGTTTTGACTTATGTTAGTGAGGCGCACGGGCAAAATGCGCCCGAAGGTGAACTTCCGATAGACGCGTCCAATGTTTTGGACGCCGACATTGTCGATGTCGATCCTGTCGTTGATCTCTACGCCCGCGACACATACGCGATTACCCCGCTTGTATGCCCTATTAAAGGCGCCGTTGATTATGACGACGAGCATACGAGCTGTTTTCGCCTTGCTGTGCCTGAGAATCGCGAAGCCCCCGCATCGCGCATCATTCAGCTCAATGTGATTAAACTTGCCGCCAGAGAGCCGGAAGATTGGGATGCGGATGAAGACGGCGAGTGGATGCGCCGCGACGACCCGATCATCTATCTCACGGGCGGGCCGGGCGCCGTCGCGGCCGGCTATGTGGACCGGTTCAAGGACCACGGCGTGCGTGATCATCGCGACCTCTATATTCTGGAACAGCGCGGCATCGGCTTTTCCGATAATTTCTGTCCGGAATTTTCCAATGTTGATCCAGCCGGCCAGAATGTTTCGACCTTCGATGAGGATGCGCGCGCGAGCCTTAAAATTCTTGAAACCTGTTTTCAAAGAGCGCAATCGGCCGGCGTCGATCTGGCCGGTTACAACACCATTGAGAACGCCCGCGATGTGAAGGCGTTGCGTCGCGCCCTCGGTTTCGATCAGTGGAACATGTGGGGGATTTCTTACGGGTCGGTTCTGGGCCAGGCCTATTTGCACGAAGATCCGGAAGGGATTCGCGCTGCGGTGATCGATGCGATCGTCCCGATCGATCCGGCGATCAACTTTCAGGGAATAGCGCGGTATTATCAGCGCGTACTCACCATCCTGTCCGATTTGTGCGCAGAAGATGCGGCTTGCGCGTCTGATTTTCCCAATTTCGAAGCGCGTTTCAAAGAAGCGATCAAGACCGTCGCGGCCGAACCGATTTCGGTGCCCGATGCGCTCGATCGCGAATTATTCCCAAGCGGCGAGGCGACGATTTTTCTCGATATCATCGCCGGCCTGCCCTTCATCCAGTTTTACGAGCAGGATAATTATCCCACACTGCCGGCGCTGATTGACGCCCTCGCGACGATTGTCGAAGAGCGCGACTATGATCGTTTTCGCCTGCTGACGAGCGCTGAGGCGACGGGCGCCTTCGCAGGGATCAGTCAGGGCATGTATAACGCCATCGCCTGCAATGATGGATGGGTTACGACCTATCGCGATAGCTATGAGCGCGACGCGGCAGATCACCCCGTTCTCTCACTAATTAACGGCCCCCTCTGGGTCGCCGACGAAATGGTTGCTTTGTGCGCGCAATACGGCATGGCCCCGCGCGATCCCGTTGACTTTGCGCCGCGTCAAATCGACACGAGAACGATTATCGCCGAAGGCGGCATGGACCCGATTACGCCGCCGCCTTTCGCAAAGGCGATCATGCCGAACTTTAGCAACGGGACGTATGTGGAGTGGCCGTATGCGGGACATGGGCCGACCCGTTCGATGGAATGCGCAGGCGATTTCCTCACCGCCTTCTATGACGATCCGAATGGCGAACTTGATACGTCCTGTGCGGACGATATGGAAAAGCCGAGCTTTAAAGGGCCGCTTTATCGCGATGACGCGCTGATCCGAATGCTGGCGCAGACGGAGGACGATCCCAAACCGCTCGCCGCGCAAATCGGTCTCGTGGCTTTTGCGGCTTTCGTTTTGCCCATTGCTTTCCTAATCTACTCCTTTGCGCCTATCGCCCGTCTTATTAACCGGCGTGGCGGCGAACCGACTGGCGGCGCACGTCTGGCAGCCTGGGCGACGACAATTCTCGGCGTCGCCTCGCTCGGCGGGCTTGGCTTTGCCGCCTACGCAACAACACAAGCGAGCGAACTCCTGATCTTTGCCGGGCTTCTCGGATGGGCGCGCTGGGCTGTCGTCGCAGGATACGCGGCGGGCCTTGTCGGCCTCGCGACATTGGGTCTCGCCGTCCGTGCGCGAATGTCGGGGTATCTCCCCATCGGGGCATTGCTCGGTCTCGTGATTACCGGCGCAGCGGGAATCATGCTCGCCGCCGGACTTGCGATAACGGGATTTGGCGTCGGCGGCTGATAATTTGTTCGGTAAGCGCCGGCTGCATTGTTCGAAGCCGGCGACTACAGATGTTAGTTGAGCGCAGCGAAAAATGCCGGCGTGCAATGGGCGAATTCATAGCACACTTCATCGTTATCTGATTATCGTGAAAGTTTCGATGCTGTTAGGTAGTATCGAGCTTGCTGATGCGTGCACATATAATACTAAATAAATTTATCGATAGGTCGCACACAGATTTGGAGATGAGGATTGCTGCTCAGACAAAACATAAATCCGGTGAATTTGTTCGTATTGATTGTTGTCGTCTTGTTGGCGACTGCAAGTTGTGCAGGATTACATAAGTCCACTACGGACCATTCATCTCCCTCTGTTGCGTATAGTGTTTATGGAGAAGGAGATACAGCGCTCGTTTTTGTGCATGGATGGGCTTGCGATCAAACTTACTGGCGAGAACAGATATCAGCGTTCAGCCATGACCATCTAGTTGTTACGCTCGATCTTTCCGGACATGGCGAAACCCCAGCGGGAGATGGGCCTTGGTCAATCGAACGTTTCGGTATGGATGTCGCAAGCGTCGTTAGGCGTATCGACGCAGATCACATTGTCCTCGTTGGTCACTCCATGGGTGGTCCGGTTGTCCTCGAGGCCGCTACACTTTTACCCGAGCGCATTATCGGAATTGTTGGAGTTGATACGTTGCATTCCATTGACCGTGATTTGATGTCTCCGGAAGAGGCGGCGCGGGCTTTTTCCGCCTTCGCAGAGGCTTTTCCCACCCGAACCGAAGAGTTTGTCCGTTCCGCATTTTTTCTAGAATCATCTGCTACATCCCTCATTGACTGGATAGCGAAAGATATGGCGGCTGGGAATCCTCGCGTCGCCGAGAGCGCTTTTATAAGCGCGAGAACTTATGATCTCCGCGCCACGCTAGAAAAGTTGCGCAACCGGACACATTCGCCAATCGTTCTGATCAACGCGCCTGAGCCGGCGACGGATTTTGCGGGATTGAGCTCGGCCTATGATACAACCGATCTTAAAATCATCGAAGACACCGGTCATTTTGTCATGCTGGAGCGGCCAACAGTTTTTAACCGGGAATTGCGAGAAGTAATTACGGATTTTAGCGGGCGCAATAAACGCTAGAATTTTCAGCCCTTTTTTTTGGTGATTCAGAGCGTCTCAGCGAATGCTCCAACGTCTTTCAAGGGCATGTGAAACCATCAGCAACTGCAATAATTGCGAATAAGTCTATTTAGATCAGACTGGTGTCGGAATTGGTGGAATAGGTCGTAAATTGTACAGACAGGATTCGTCGCCAATCGATGGTCCTGATGGATATGGCGGAGAGAGAGTCCGCCTAGTGGGCGTCCAACGATGTCCAACAGCGTCTAAAAAGCGCAAATAAATTAACTACTTACGCTAACACATTGTCCAGCACAGATTGTTATGGTCCCCCTCTATCCCACAAAAGTTGTGGGGCAAAATGAGGGGTAAAAATAGTGTCCGCCTACAAATCTCATCCTGTTAATGCGTTATCCGCCATCAAAGCAAAAAAGTTAGCAACGCCTGGCCGGCATGCGGACGGCAACGGGCTTTATCTCGTGGTTGATCAATCTGGCGCAAAGCGCTGGCTACTACGCACCGTCGTGCATGGACGTCGTCGTGATATCGGCCTTGGCAGTTTTAGATTGGTGACACTCGCAGAAGCTCGGACTCGGGCTTTAGAACTTCGCGCCATCGCTCGAAATGGCGGAGACCCCCTTCTCGAGCGTCGAAAGAAACAAAAACGTATACCAACGTTTGAAGAAGCTGCCCGCCGCGTTCATTCCGAAAGGTTGCCAGGATGGAAGAATGCGAAACATGGCGAGCAGTGGATCAATACACTCGAAGATTATGTGTTTCCAGTAATTGGCGACCTCAGGCTTCACGAAATCGCGACACCGGACATTCTGCAAGTACTCGGCCCCATTTGGCTTTCAAAATCCGAAACAGCGCGACGGGTAAAACAACGAATTGCAGTCGTGTTCGATTGGGCAAAGGCGGGAGGATATGTAAGCGGCGAAAACCCGGTAGCCGGCGTCCAAAAGGGCTTACCGAAACAGGATGGCACGAAGTCGCATCATTCGGCGATGCCGATTGACGAGCTCTCAAAATTCATTCGCGAACTTCATTCGGGCCCCGAGGACCGAACGAGCGTTTTCGCGCTCGAGTTTCTGATCCTTACCGCTTCGCGAACTAAAGAAGTTATAGGAGCCAAGTGGGAAGAGATCGACTTACAAAGGGGGATTTGGACTATCCCAGCCGAAAGAATGAAGGCGGGCATTCAACATAGAATACCACTATCTGCTCGGTGCAAAGAAATTCTCTTTTCAATGCAGTCGTCATTCCCATCCTCTCAGTTCGTATTCCCCGGTGCTCGTGCCGAGAAACCTATTTCGAATATGGCGCTGCTCATGGTGATGCGGAGAATGGGCCGGCAAGAAACAGTCCATGGTTTCCGATCGACGTTTCGGGATTGGGCCGCAGAAAGGACCAACTTCCCTAATGAGGTTTGCGAAATGGCGTTAGCGCACACAATCAAAAATAAGGCTGAAGCCGCCTACCGGCGCGGGGATTTGTTGGAGAAACGTCAAGCTCTCATGGATGAGTGGTCCAAATACCTAGAGCAATAGAATACCCTCATTGAGTGTTCTGATTTCTGGCCTTTGCTATCAGTTAAAATAAATAACTAAATGTCTCCATCGCGCACTTTGCTGCCAAAGCTCTTGATATAGCGAATGTCGCCTTCTGGCCCAAAGCCGACGTTTGTATATCCAATCGACGTCCAACGAACATTCGAGGCGCCAACTGAGCGATCGGCCCGTCCCAATTTTTGCGGCGGTTGCGGACAACGGCAGTTTCCTTATTATCGAGAAGCATGAGTATTCTCATAGCGAATAAGCAAAGGGGTGTTGACAAATGAGATTGCTAAAATATCCGCTTTCAATGTTGTTGTTTCTACTGCCATTGACCAGCATCGCGTATGGAAGTGGGGGGGTAAGTGTTTTTTCCGGACAGTTAAAAAAGCCGACGGGTTACACGGTTGTGTGGCAAGCCAATGGTGCGCTGCCTGAATTGGTGGATGTCTGTAATCGCGGTTCAAAAGACTTGAACGTGAAGTGGCACAAGTACCCGGGGCAAACCGATCAAGATTTTACTGTAAAAGCTGGAAAGTGCTATAACGCCGACCGTGACCCGAGGAAAACCGTCACAGCAAACCAAGTGCTTTTGCAAAGTGAAGATGATTTAGCGATGTTTTCGCTATATTTCCTTTACTGAACACTATTCTGATTGCTTATTGCGGTCGATCTATTCGAATTTCGGTAGTAATCGGCGAAGCTTTAAGCCGCGCAAATTTCCGACTTTGTCGGAATGCGGTTGTTCTAACGGCGCTGGACAAGTTTTTCGGCACTGAATGACCGCTTTTGGCGAATTTTTGCCATTCGACGTACAGGTGCAATCTATGTCTGCTATGCGCGCATTAGCGGACATTGGAATCTGAGGCATAAGGCGGGCGGTTGTGGAGCCCGTTTTTTTATATCGCCGTGCTAAAAGTATTTCTGATTTGCGTAGTATATTGCTTCTTTTCAAAGCGCCAGACCGTCAGGACGAATAGCAAACTAACCTAATCAGAGAAACTTTGTTTGTTATTTTGGCCTGAAACAGTAGTAGGCATCGTCGAAAAGCAAGCATCAATTGTCGTTCAATGTCGAACATTCAGTGCCTCTGCGCTGCCATTGCGGCGTAAATCGCGGTCACAATCTGCGCTACATTTTCCTTGTCGATGATCCCAAGGCAACCGGCACCATAAGCTATAGTTAAACCAGCATAGCCCGCACGATGCTTCCATATCAATGCAACTTTCTTTTTTACCCGTTCTCGGGTTCTTTTAAAACGCCCACGCATTAACTTCTCCATCAACGTTGAGCGCCATTTCGCGAATTGGCAATTTGGCCGTATTTCAAGCATAAGATACTGTTGATTAATCCGTCCGGCGGAAACCGGCGGAAAACTGGGAGTATGTTTGGCAAGTGAATAGTCGCTGTGGTTTCGGGCAACTATTGGGTGAGCTCATCAAAGAACGGCGCGGACTTGCTGGTATGACCCAACCTGATCTGGCTGAGGAGTCCTTTCCCGATCTGGACGATTTCGAAGGTAAAGTCCGCCGTATCCGGGAACTTGAGAATGGGAAAGTAACTCGCCCGCAGGCTCGAAATTACCTACCTCTTTGCGAGACACTCAATATTGATTTGCCCACTATCCGTAAACTGAAATCAATGGCTACCGACGCCAAGGCGCAAAGTAATGCGGAATTTAGTGAAATCATTGAAGACCGTGGATCAGTCGAGACGGCATTGTCTGAAGCTTCTCGGCTTAGTCGAAGTGAATTAGAAACATTAGCTGAACGTTTTGGTATTGACGATATTTATCAACGCTCAAGACCTGAAATGGTCGATCTCCTGGAGCAGAAGGCTAAAGAATATGCCGCGTTGAAGGCCGAAATTGATGCAATCGACGGCAAACTAATTCACCTATCCAATTTGAAGAACGCCGCAAAAGAAGCTATCGCGTCTGCCAACCTGGAAGAAGTCGAGGAACTCCTCAGTGTAGTGCAGGAGGTAGAGTTAGACGAAGCAGCGAAGACAGCAGAGTTGCGTGCTCAAAATGCGCTTCTACGTGGGAACATCGAACAAGCCTACAATGTTCTTGTCGCTATCTCTGATAGCTTTGCAGTTGTGAATGAAACAGAACCAGCCCGTCGTCGTGATCAATACAGAGAATTACTTTATCAGCACGGGCGGCGGTACGGTGGGAACAGTTTACAACGCGCAATAGACCTCATCCGTCCCGCCATCTCAACTATGAAAAAATTGGGCCACGAAGAGGAATGGGCTAGCTATACGCTCAATCTGGCTGTTGCGCTTCAAGTCTTAGGAACTCGCTTACCTGGAACGGAAGGCATAAACATGCTTTCCGAGTCTATAAAGCATTACAGATCGATACTTTGGGTCTTTGAAAACTCCGACCAACCGATAACCTACGCTTTGGCCAAAAAAAATCTCGCCGATGCTCTCCAAGAACTAGGAATACGTACACACGGTGCACAAGGGGTCGCATTGCTTGCCGAAGCGGTCGCTACTTATCGGACAGCCCTCTCCATATTTGGGGAGCACAATCACGTAGCGGCCGTGGCGATAACCATACAGGATTATGCTGTAGCATTAAAAAATCAGGGGTGCCGTTCAACAGGGACAATGAGCTTGGAGTTACTTTCGGAATCTATAAAAGCCTACCATGCTGCAATCCACGTGCTCAACGAAGATGACCATCCGCGAAGATGGGCAATGGCTATGCAGAACCTGGCCAATGCGCTTTTCGAAAAAGGCAGGCGAATTTTGGGAGAAAAGGCAGAGACTCTGTTTATCGAGGCGGTAGACGCCTACCGGCAAGCACGTCGTGTTAATACCGAAAACGACCAACCGCTTGAGTGGGCAAAAAACATGCAGAACTACGCAAACGTGCTCCGAGAACAAGGCTCGCGGGCAGTTGGAGAAAAAGCCAAAATCCTTTTCGAGGAAGCAGAGCAAACCTATCTCGCTGTTCTCCAAATCCGCACCGAAGACGATCACCCAGTGGATTGGGCGATTACACAAGCGAATATGGCAATGTTGGAACTAGAATTGGCCGGACATGATGCAACATCTGACCCACAATCCAAACTTATCAAATCAGCGAAACACAATGCGGCGGCACTTCGAATTCTTGATCCAGTTACGAATGCGCTTCTCTACGAAGAGATGCTAAAGGTTCGGGTTCGCATTAATACCGCACTCGCTGCATTCGAATAGTGGGAACTCAACTTTGGAGCTGTGCATAATTTTTGTATGGGCATTAATTGCATTTGTGTCATCAGTTACAAAGGACACTAATTTCGCCTCACGCAACAGCGAACATCCACAGCAAGTCGGATATTTTCCCAATATTGCGCTTTTGACGACAGTAATGCCCACGTTCTGCGCCAGAGCATCGTAACAAATTGAACTATGAAAGTCTGGCTTGAGGGCGAAGAATTGACGGTCGTAGCGACGGTGCCTAACAACTGCGATGCGCGCACTAGCAGACATAGCCGTTCTCACACCCGCGTCTCGTTAAACTCTGCTGGGCACCTCGAAAATCCGGAGAAATCTATCCTCCGGCGGGGGCAAGTTGGGAAGCAGATCGCTAATCCACGGACTCTCCCAATGACTGCGGAATCCAAAGCGGGCGCATCACCGGGATTTTCACTGACGTTTCCGGGAAATGAAAATGAACGCCCCATACCAGCCCAAGCTTGCCGTGAATCACCTATTATGGTTCTGTGATTCGCAAAAAACAAAGGCACAAACAATATTATTCGCTATGGCGAGAAGTAAAACTCTTACTATTCAACAGAGCATGTCGGGAAAACCAATTCCAGCAGTCGCCCGCGTGCGATTAATGGACGATGAAGCTTTCGAAGTCTTTACGGAAGCCTGGGTCGAAGCGCTGAAGCAAGCTGGAACTTACCTGGATGTTATGCGATTTGGCGGCTCTGGCGATATGGGACGCGACGTTATCGGCTGGACGACAAAAGAAAAATGCAATGGGGTGTGGGACAACTTCCAGTGCAAACGGCTGAACGCTCCCTTGCCGCCGTCGAAGCTATGGGTCGAGTTGGGTAAAATCTTTTGGCATGTGGCGAAGGGCGACTACGCACTGCCACGCTCAATGCAGTTTTTCTGTTCCGCGGGGATTGGCACGCGCGCGAAACATCTATTGACCAATCCGGATAAATTAAAAGAAGAGCTGATCGACAACTGGGGCAAAAATGTACGCGAACATATCACGGACACAGAGCAAGTTGATTTTGACGGAGAGATAGAGCGCCTAGTGCATATTGCGTAACGTTGTAGCGTCTAGCTGCCTCCCAGCAATAGCTTCTGCTGCAATTCTGAATGCTGGTTTTCTGCCGCGCACAGCGACAAGAGTATGATTGCAGACAGGATATCGTTTGGTCATTCTTTGGTCCCTTCAATCTACAGAGACCGCCCGTGATGCATTAGGGCAAGCAAAGCAGCACGAAGTCAATTCATGGATGCAAGGTCTGAATCTCGCCAGAAGCGGACATTCAGGCGGTAATTAGGAAGTTTTTTCTTTGGCTCGTTCAAGAATCAACAACGGGGCATAAATACGATACGCTGCCACTTTGTTTGCCTTTATCAACTTAGTCGGTCGCAGCTCGTTATTTTCCAAAAGTTGTGCTTTGCAGCGGCAGAAGCACTACGGCTACTGCACCGCTTTTTTGGGTGCGGCCCCTGATGGAGTTTGAACGCTCTCACATCGTCAATTGGAGCAAAGGATGTATTCGAACCGCCAGGCGGCGCGGAATACGCTTTGGCCGCTCCAATGAGCTAAACCCCACAAGGATTGCACATGCGCGCGAGCAGATTGCGCTTGAAGATCACACAATTTCCGCCTTCGCGTCAATTTTTGGTTGCAACAGATCCACACTTTCACGGGTATTGCTATAATTGCCTAGCCGCGGCTTGAAAAAGCTAGGTTTTCTGGCAAGCTTCGTAAAGAAACGGCGTTAGCGGGGGGGGTATTTGCAAAACATGGAGAAGATTGCCCTCGCTGTTTGACGTGTTGGTCTGCATAATGATGAATATGAGGTTCCGATGATTTTTAAAAGAAAAAAAGACGACGAGCTAACTGGCTTAATGGCAGCGTTCGATGAAACGAAAATCGAGCTCGCTAAGGAGCCCGACCACGGCGATGCTGATCTCGAATTGACCGAATGGGATCAGTTGAAAGTGCAGATGAGCATCCATTCTCTTTTAGATCACAAATAGACAATTATGACTTCGACAAAGTTGGGGATCAATATGACTTTTGAAAATGACAGCTCTCAAAGTGAAAAGCGCCTCTTTTTTGTTGACGATGTTATTGGTGTGATTATTGGTTCGACAGATAACGCGGCGTGGCTTTTGTTAGGAATTATACAGAGTATCGATTGGGTGCGTTCAAAGGTTCGTGCGACAATTGATCAGTATAAACTCAATCAAGAATGGAAAAAGGAATTTACGGATAAGGCTAAGTATATTAACGCTGTATATCGTTCCGCCGCTACTTCTTTGCGTGGACTACAGTCATACGCCAAAAAAAACCCTGGCACTTCAGCTCCTTACGAAAAGCAATTGGAATTTGTGTTTGGCTTACTTTTGAAAGTTGAAAAGGCGGGGAAGAAAGTGGCCGGGTCCCATTCGCAGAATCGAGGATTAGCGCGAATGCCCTCAGAATCTCATATAGATCGGATGTTGCAAACAGTCCCGAAGGGAAATCGCGACGCCGTTCGAAAAAATTTCAATGAGCTGCGCGATGTTGTCGAACGGTTGTCTGAGCTTTCTTCAGGAATAAAAAGTAGTGCTTCTCGTCTGGCAACTTTAAATGGCCGAACTAATGACGCAAGCCGAATAACCGAGAGTTATGATATTGCTGGTGAGATAATTGGTGACATCGTAATGATTATCAAGGCAGCTCAAAAATCGTAATCTTATAATCCACTGAGCTATTACGGCCGTAAGTACCTGTGCGTCAAAGTCGGCGTATTTTTTGAATTACTATTATATGTATTTGGGCGATTACGATGACGGCAACCATAAGAATGAACGCGACAAGCGGCGTGTCGTATCCATATGTTCAATCAGCTCGCACGCGAACCGGTTAATTAAATCCTATCCTGCGAATGCCGATTGCTAACGCCAGTAGATACACTGCTAACTCTAATACTTGTCGCATTGCCCGTCATTTTCAAACGACATTTCGTCAAACTAGCGATATCTACTGACAAGAGTATACAATCTCCATTGCGAACATCCATTTTGGGCCATTAATCGCCGATTTAACGGAGGATGACGGATGCTCGCCAAAATGCGACATTTGGTGCAACTTACTGTTTGACTAAAATCCTCCCGAATAACCATCTCTAATGGAGATGCTGTATTTCCGTAGTCTGACAATTCGCAATGGTATTAAGTTATACTGCTTTGGATTCGAGCAGTTTCCATTTGATGTAGTTCAACAAATGAATCTAGAATTCATGATTTGTCGTGTGAGGGAATCATCGTGCGATCCACGGTGCACGCAATACACGCATAAATTTCTGGGAGAAAGTGTAACTTCGATGGCGAAGAGGCGGTGTGGAAATGCCGTTTGCTCCGGAAAAATTGATACCGTCATGGCCGTTCAGGTTTTGCCGTGTTGTGATTAGTATTTAAGGAGGATTCCCGCCGATATGATGGTATTGAATCGCGGGGGTTTGCACCGGTCGTTATTATAATAGCATTTAGGAGCAGCGCATTCTCCTTTCTGGTGTTCAGCACGAAAAGTCATTTCATCTCGGCCGGCGCGACCCAGTGGTAGCGATAACGAAGACCAGCGCCGAGATTACAAACCCTTGCGATACGTAAGATGAAAACAGAATCTGGAACACCGTACCCATCGCTGAGCCGCCAGGGATCGTTGCGAAGAACTTTTCCACGATGGTGTCTACGCCATGATCGTATGTTCGACGGGCGTTGTCGAGAGCGTTTGCGGCTTTCTCAAAGGTGTCCGGGTTGCCGAAGATAGCGGACACTGTTTCACGCATTCGAAATGAATCCACCAAACCAAGGTTCGTCAATATATATATGCCCGTAGAATAGACGACGCCGAGCAGGATCGTCAGGCGGAAATAGGCCCAGCGCGCCGCGATCGGCCCGTAACGCGCAATCAAGCGCCAGGCCACGGCCAAGCCGATCAATAGCGTTACAAAAAATAATCCGTACACATAAAGTACTTCGCTGCTGTTCTTTACCGAGAACGTAAACAGCGCCAGGATGCCGACCAACAATGCTTTGAAAATCGATCCAAAAAACGCCCAGATCGCAATCAACGCGCCCATAAATCCATCAACCGACTTGCCGGTGAAGAACGGCGCGTCATGCACCATGCGCGCTCGTTCCAACTGAATGGCGGCATAGAGCGCCAACAAGCCTGACAGAAGGGCGAAGCCATAAGGTGCGGGAACTGTGAACCAATAAAGTGGCACATCGATTAACGCCGCAACCGCGATAACGGCCAACCAAAAAACAAGCGTAATCATGCAAATCCCCCGTTCCCATTGGTCGCGCTGTGATCCCCGTCGTAACCCGACATTCCCTAAGTGGGCTAGCGCATGACATTAACATCGCCTGAACAGGCCAGTAGATCAATCGTTTCGCTCTTTAAGTGCCGTATGCGTTCGTCGGACCGCTCGAATGCCGTCATAACGGGCCGCAAAGCCGCGTCATCATGGCTTGGAAACGAAATATTTTAGGGCAGCAAGCCATTCTCGGAAGGCGGCGGCGGGAATAATTCCAGCACCCGACATTTCAAACCAGGACTTAAATGTCGCAAAAGGGCCAATCACCGCCAATTACACTGGCATGGCTGATATTCGCCAATAGCGGACATTCGGCTAAGAATGTATATGAGGCCAATGACCGACTCATATTGCGAAATCGATGAAGTTTTGCGGGAATTTTGGAATGAGGACACGCACTTAACGGCGGGCGTAGATATTTTTGAAACGTATGGAATCGCGGGCAATGACGCTTTCGAGTTTATGGAGCGATTAACCGAAAAACACGAAATAGATATGACTCCCTACCGTTGGTATTTTCATCATGGCGAGGAGGGGCTCAGCCTTGGTTCGTTTTTCTTTAAGTCCCCAGACCAACGCGTGAAGCGTATACCAATCACGCCTGAAGTTCTCTCGTTAGCTATCCACGACAAACGATGGCCCTTGGAGTACCCGGAACATGAAATGCCAATGGCGAGGTGGGACATTCGATTCAACCAACTTTTTATAATCGCAGGCGTCATCGTTTTTGGCGTGGCAGTTTGGCACAATTACATTCGTTAAACCAAGAACTGCCGACCAAAGCGCAATAGTCAGAATTTCGCCAAAGCAGACGTTCATGGTATGTTGCGTACCCTTACAGGAGATGATCAATGATGCGCTTCCTCATTGCACTCAGTATTTTGGTTGCGGTGGCGGCGCTTGGTCACTCAGCTTGGTTTTTCTTCAATTCCGAAGGTGATGTCTCGAAAATTGAGTCTGCGATTCTAAGCTTGCTCGTTGCTTTAGGCATCGCCCTAATGTTGCTTGGATACACAGTTCAACGCAGCCGAGCCAATCGAATGACTGACGACGAAAATAAAGGCATTTAGTCGTCAATAGCGGACATTGGAGAACGCCTAAACATTGACAGCGCTGTATGTTTCATACTGATAGCGTATTTTCTGTAGAAACGCTGGAAATGCTAATTTCCACGTGAAAGTACATTTGCGGGGCAATCTTTTGTTGAGGGTTGTACCAAAGGCCACATCGCAATGGTTATATCTTTTCTACTCGGTTGATCGTCGCACAGTGAAATAACGCCTGTTGATCATCGGTTGCATACGCAGCTAAAACCGAACTGCAGACGAAGTCAGTCTTTAGATCTACAAAAAGCGTAACGAAACCCCGTTCTTCGGGTTCATGCCAGTTTAAAAAATACTGTTGATCACCGACTTTGCGGGCATGGTAAGGAAAGTCATTTCCTGCTTGTCCCTTTAAAAGACCATCAATCCATTCAAAACTTATCCGGTCATTTACAAACCGAACGACTACAGTGCCCATTTCGGCATATGTATATTCTAGTTGGGTGCCATTTAGCGCTTTCGATAAATCACGAAACATTTTTTCTCTTTCAGAGCTATTGAAATTGGGAATTGTAGTCAGTGCGTATTCAACTGTTCAGTCATTAGCATTCGGCCAACTCGACGTCCAATTTTGGCCAGAAACAGATATTCGACGGTAACTCCGGCGTCTAGCGCCTCAATGACCGTTATTGGCCCAATGCGGACATTCGGCTCGGGCGAAATTTGTGACCAGTTTAATCCTCAAATCTGGCATTAGCGAAATAAGATAAATTTGCTGCTATACGAACTATTTCGAAAAAGCAGACGTTGCGTAGCCGGTTTCAAATTTCATTCAAGATGCGAACTTTAAACTCGTTACGGGGCCGTCAATCCACCAATTGAATAACCGACGGCGCAACTCGACAACGCGAGACTTAAGGATTCTTCAGCGCCTTCAAGCAAGCGTTTTTCGCCGTAGCAAGGACCGGTGGTTCGATGCCAGAGCGCGCCATGGTGCGCAGCCCGGTATAGACTGTCAGCGCGAGCTGAGCGCCGCCCTTCGCAGACCTGGCCGTGTGCGTGTCACTGACCTCCCGAACCGCCTCCTCCAGCGCGTCGCGCATCTTGGCGTAACCTCGACGAACAAGCTCCCTGGTTTCTTCATCAAGAGAAGCCCGATCAGACGAGGCGTTACAAAGAAAACATCCTCGCGTCTCGCCGGATTTAACCGCGGCGATCGGCGAACTCAAAAACGCGTCCAGCCGCGACAAGGCGGGCCGGCTTTTGTCGCGCAAGGCGTTAACGGCGTTATCGACCATCAGCGCTTCGTAATGGCCGAGCGCACGCAAATAAATTGAATGCTTGTTGCCATATGCGGCGTAAAGGCTGGCTTTGCCGAGCCCAGTCGCCTTCAATATGTCGCTTAGACCGGTCCCTTCATATCCGTGTCGCCAGAACAACTGCATGATAACTGAAAGGACTTTTTCCTCATCGAATTCGCGAGGACGACCGGGCTGAGTTGAAGAGTCTTGATGCTCACGCATGTGTGATATTCCTATTATTGACCATTCGGTCCATATTCTATAGCAAGCGCTCACCGGCGAACTCGCCGCTTTCTTTTTAGGCATTTATGGACCGAATGGTCAATATATAAGGAGCACACCAAATGACGGCAACAACCGTAACCGAAAGCTCACCCCTCTTCGGCCTCGTCACGCATCAGGACGCCGCCGCTCTTGGCGAGAAAATCGCGACAATCGGCCATCATGGCCTGCGTTTCACCCTAGCAACTGTGTTGGGCTGGATCGGCGCGATGAAGTTTACGGCATATGAAGCCGGCGCCATTCAGGGCCTTGTACAGTCGAGTCCGCTTATCAGCTGGCTATATAATCTCTTTAGTGTGCAGAGCGCGTCCAACTTAATCGGAACGATTGAAATCGTCACCGCCGCACTAATCCTCCTGGGCGCCAAATTCCCAAATGTCGCTCTCGCTGGCGCCATTTCCGCCGTATTCACCTTCTTACTGACGGCCAGCTTCCTACTCACAGCGCCGGTTTGGGAGCAAAGCCTCGGCGGATTTCCAGCCCTGTCGGTTCTGCCCGGACAATTCATCCTAAAGGACGTCGTTCTTCTGGCGGCGGCAATCTTCCTCGCTGGTGACGCCCTGAAGCGCATCGCCGATGAAAAATAGAACTTGCACGCGACGTGTTCACAACGCGCCGGTTTTTTCAAAACAAACACCAAACGGAGTAATACGATGATCCAGGAAAATCTAAATCACCTTAACGCACTTCTTGTTCTGCTCGAAAAAGGCGAATTCATCAAAGGCATGGAGACCTATTTCGATGAGGCAGTCACGATCCAGGAAGTCGGACAGACGCCGAAAAGCGGTAAAGCGCACTGTATCGCCGTCGAAGAGGAGCTGTTAAGCGGAGTATCGGAGTTTATCCAGTACACCGCCCATACAAAAGGCGCCGGCGACGACAAGACTTTCTATGAAGCCACAATGGAGTTCAAAACCAAAGACGGACAACACGTGAAGCAACAGCAGGCCGTCGTCACCACATGGAAAGACGGCAAAATTATCGACGAGAAATACTATCACAAAAACATCTAGACAAACGCCTACGCGCGGAAGCGGCGGCCCTCAACAAACGGAGGCTGCCGTTTTTCTCGTGAGTTACGAAATGGCGAGATAATCCTCATTGCAGACATTAGGAGATGGTTCTCGCATCTTCCTGAGTACGCGTAACAGAATTGAAAAAGTTTTTTCTCACAATTCTACCTCCGAGCCGCTAACTTCACTCGAGCCGGATCTTTACAATTATGAGAAACACTAAAATAGGATGGAGTTTGCTCTTCACCCCAAATCGTATTGCCAGCTTTTCTTGGGTTTTTGCGAAAATAGCTATTTCGTTCTTTTATATATCGATCAATCGCCAGCTTTGCATCTTTAACAGTACTATAGTTGCTATTATGAATTACCGACTGAGAGAGACCACTAAAAACAGATTCAATTACGTTTAGGAATTGTGCACGAGCAGGTAGCGGGGTCAATTTCACAGTTGGCGATTGATGTTTTTGGCGGAACGACCGGCTATTTACGCGTCTTATTTCCGCTAGGAATTTTTGTGACGAATGCCAAGATGCGGCATCCCACGAGAGATACAACCGTCGACAGTCCCAGTATTCCTCAAGCAGCATATGCAGGAGTTTGATCATTTCATCTGTATCTTTCTTTTCGGAATAAAAATGGCTGATCTGATTCCTGCTAAGCTCAAGAGCAGCTGTAATAATCAGTTTTCCTTTTGGGTGCTGGTATTGTGGAATCGTCGGTTTTTCACCGCGCCGTACACGTCGCCGTCCACCCCTTTCTCGAATCGAAACTGGGCCGTACTCGTCGATTGAAAAGAACCGGTCTAGTGGCCCAAGTCGCCTTAGCGTACGTGTAATTTTTTCGAGTTTTTCTTGGTAGTCTGGATCATTGCTAGTCAGTACTTCTCTGGTCTTCCTAAATACAAAACCCTCCGCTCGGATCATTTTTGAAATGTAATTTTTACCGATCGGATAGCCTTCTGCGGCGAGCACCTCGACCAACAAGTCAATCGTCCAAGTGGTTCTATTTATCCCATAGTCGCTTGGTGGAGCATGCAATACAGCGAACAATTTCTCCTTATAAACTGGCTCTTGCCATTTCGGACGCCGTTTATGGCTTTCCAACAAAGTGGCTATTTCTCCGTCTCTTACATGCTTGATGCAGTTTCGCACATGCCTTCCTGACACTGAAAGAACTTCAGTGATACTGGCGACACTTGCCCCAATTAAATACAAGGTAACAATGAGAGCCCTTTCGTTTTTGTTTTTGGAAGGCCCGAATAATGCTGGTTCCACATAATCGATGAAATTTTTTCTATGACCGGGCTTGATTGATGGCAACAATTGATTCGGGTTGAGTTTTTTCAGCAACAATTGCGTGACAGTTATTAACAACTGCCGCTCTATACCGCGAAGCCGGATATTCTCTTCATACAATGAGATCAATCGGATCTGATTTTCCTGGGTAAGACTGTATTCGGCGTAGCGCGATGACCTTGCCGTGCTCGAGAATCTTTTTCGCCAACCATAGTAGGTGGCGACGCTAATTCCAGCGTTTTGGCTGGCCCTCTCAACGGTAGTTCCATTTGATCGATCTTGTGCTATTCCGCGCAGGATTTTCAATTTCTGATTTTCAGACAACCGTTTGCGAGCCATGGGCGCTCACCTCCAAAACGAGTTTATAGCAATCGCACAATCTCGTTTTTATGGACGAATAACAACTGGGCGTGAGTGCAGCTATTTCAATGCTGCATATTTCTACGCATATTTAACCAAAATGTTAGCGGCTTCATTCGTTCCCGGGGGCAATATTTCTATAGTCTTTTTGCTACTGGAATATTCAACTAACCGCTCTGTCGCAGCCTTCTATTCTTATGGCCGATTCTGTGCGCATCTCGGCCATCCGATGAGAAACAAGCGACCGGGCGTTCATCGCCAAGTGCGGTCATTAGCGATTAGCCCGTCAGACGCCGTTTGCGATTCAGCTTCGCTCAATAGCGCAAATTGTGTTTGCTTTAATTTCGCCCGTCAGAAATCCACTTTTTCCAGATAAAAAGTATAGAATTTGGAAGAACACCAGATACGCAAATCCGAAAAGAGAATACACTCGTTCGCCTAGCCCCAGATACGCCAAGTAAATGGCAGGTGGAGACAGAGGTATGAAAACCAGAAACATGTATACCATGTATCGAAAAAAACCTGTCACGAGACTAATTCCTTTGGCCGCGGATACCCCGTCAGGATTTACGAGTCACGAGACTTAAACAAGGCCAGCACGCCACCAATATCAAATAGTTCTTGGAATTACCGTTGATTTTAAACGTCCGCTTTGGGCCAAAACCGCCCGGTCAACGCCCACAATGTTAATGTCGGCTCATGCGCGCATTCCAGACATACGGGAGGCGACGTGCGAACGTCAGATTTTGGCGAAAAGTGGTCATCACCGAACTGTGTCTAAATCGCTATCGTTTTATGGGAGCGATGCACATGAACGCAGCTACGTTGCTATTTTAGAAATTCATTTCGTATGTGGGGTATTTTGTGGGGTGCGATTTGATCGGATAAGATATTAACAAATAAATCAGTGGTTTAGGGATTATGCTGGCGGAGAGAGAGGGATTCGAACCCTCGGAACGCTTGCGCGCTCAACGGTTTTCGAGACCGCCCCGTTCGACCACTCCGGCACCTCTC